>LLEN01000068.1_pt1 | contig 22091 bp, 22 predicted proteins | sample 595881 | NCBI WGS metagenome assembly LLEN01 (sample SAMN02919314, study PRJNA255460) | bioreactor metagenome | biome: chemostat; feature: culture 2012_10.3; material: sediment; isolation source: day86 10degC chemostat 2012 inoculated with Wadden Sea sediment taken from... | place: Germany: Bremen ...
TGTTTCATACTCTATACACTCGCACCACCAAGCGACGAAAGCAGTACAACCGATTGATAAATAAGAACTATTGACACAATCCATGAATTCATTTTCTAAATACATCAACGCAACAGGCAAACGCTTTCCTTCCCATTTTCAACAGAATTGGTAATCAAGGCGCTATTTTTAGATAATAGGGAAACAAATTGTGATCAAGATCGCGAGAATATAAACGCGTGTTCCTTACACTTGCTCTATCAAACGGCAACATCAAAAAAGGCGCCAACTTAGAGTAGCCTCAAGCCGTCACTATTTATATGCAACTTATATGCAACACACAGAGGGTAAACACATGAACGAGATTCTGCTTGCGGTTTTTGCAGGGTTAATTGTTGGCATATTCTTTTCTGCCATCAAACTTCCACTGCCTGCACCACCAGTACTACCAGGCATCATGGGTATCGTAGGTGTTTACCTTGGCGGTATTGCATACCAAAATATTGTTGAACGTTTTTTTTCTCTTAAGTCCCCCATATTTTATTTATTAACAAATTCCTAGGAGTGAGCTATGGCTACCCCACATATCAACGCTGAACTTGGTGATTTTGCAGAAACAGTCCTAATGCCAGGTGATCCACTGCGTGCAAAATTCATCGCTGAAAACTTCCTGGAAGATGTAAAGCTAGTTTGTGACGTTCGCAACATGTTCGGCTATACCGGCACTTATAAAGGCAAGCCTGTTTCAGTAATGGGCCACGGTATGGGCATCCCATCATGCTCAATCTACGTTCACGAGCTAATCAAAGATTTCGGTGTGAAGAATGTTATCCGTGTAGGTAGCTGTGGTGCCGTACATGATGATGTAAAACTGATGGACGTTATCATCGGTATGGGTGCATCAACAGACTCTAAGGTTAACCGTATCCGTTTCAGCAACCACGATTTCGCTGCGATTGCTGATTTCCACCTACTGGAAACTTCAGTTAACCAAGCACGCCTACAGAATGTTCCTGTTCGCGTCGGTAACGTATTCTCGGCAGATCTTTTCTACAGCCTGAAGCTGACCTTTTCGACAAGATGGAAAAGCTTGGCATGCTAGGTGTTGATATGGAAGCTGCAGGTATCTACGGTGTTGCTGCAGAACTTGGTGCGAAAGCCCTGACAATCCTGACTGTTTCTGACCATATCAAACGTGGTGAGAAACTGAGCTCAGAAGACCGTCAGAAGTCTTTCAACCAGATGATGAATGTTGCACTAGAAACAGCAATTAACATCTAACAAGTTCAAGTGGCTGGTGCGCCCCGATGCACTGGCCGCTTATCTCCACTAGCTAGCGCTAATACTAATGTTATTAACATTTTGATTATATTGGTATTAGTGAAAACTAGGGACAATTAGTGCTGACGAAGTTACAGGTATACAATTTAGTCGCGGCTCAAAAATTTTGTAAAATGTGGCGTCTTACACAATTTAAACTGAGTATTGCCAACTAGGCATCCCTCAGGCGTGCTAAATAGTACATCTGTAAAATCATGGCATCTAATTTTGTACTGAATAGAAGGTTAACCCCTTTTATTCAGTACCCTTCCCTACCCCCTTCTATGTGTGGCTGTTTAAATCACCGCACGTATTGCTCAGGCACAAGGATAAGGTTAGGCTGATATGATGAAAAAAGTTCACTCCGATAGCAATGATTCCTTGTTGCCTCCTGCTAACGGTCAACTTCAGCTTAACCACTGCAAAACAGTAGGTTGTTGCAATTTTGGTTCCAAAGACAAGAATCACTATGTGCTGCAGCGGACCAATCCCAAGCGACCAACTCTAGTCTGTCGCGAATGTGGGGCCTTTCCGCCCATTCTAAACAACCATGATGTGGTGGAAGAAGTTTCCCGGCTCAAGTTAATGCAAAGCAGCGGTCTGCCCGCCTGCAGCAACCCAAACTGTGAAAATCTCGGATTTCCTGTTCTTACTCATCGCCATCTATACCATGCTTTTGGTTACAGTGGTGATCGTCAGCGTTATCGCTGCAAATGTTGCCAGGCAACTTTTGTTGATCGGTGGTCGGGATTCAATGGAAAAAAAACCAAGTCCAGCAAAAACTTCTTGCCCTACTTTTCACCGGTTATTCGGTGAGGGATATCTGTCGTCGCCTAGGCATGAACCCGAAGTCTTTTTACGATCAGCTGTCGCATATTGCCAGCCGCTGTCGCCGTCAGCTGTCGATGTTTGACGCGCGCTTATTTAAACATTCGCAAACCCTGTCCCTTGCCACCGATTTAATTCCGCTGCAACCCCACAGCAGCAACGGTGTAAGCTGGATTGCCAGCTGTGAAGCAACCTCCGGCTATGTCGTTGGCCAACATGTCAATTATCAACAAAATGACGTTGATAACCCAACCGAGCAGCATGATCCGTATGTTGACGGCACTCGCTTTATGGCCCCTCCAGGCGCAAAACTGGTTGAAGTACCACCTCCGGCTCCGCAGGGGATCCTCGCCCGGGTTGATACCAAGTACCGCGAGGTACTCTCTCGCCCGAATCTCGAAGATCCACTCACCAGTATGCCTCGGATCAACTATCCAACCAAAGGTTGCTTAATCCGCCCGCAATATACGGTGTATGCCCATTATTTACATCTGGCACAGATGCTGGAATACAACGAGTCACTGTCTATCTTCATGCCTCAGGAACCATTGCTCCGCTCTGCCTGTATCTCGGTGTTCATGGAGCGGATCAAAGCCAAAACGATTGACCCCGTCTATGTCGAGGTCGATAAAGGCTGGGAGCATGGTCAAGCGGCAGGAAGAGTCGATATTGTTCTCATGGGTTGGTGGCGAGATCGCTGGGCATTCACGAGGCACAATGACATCGGTAAAGGCATTTGTCATCTCGGTGGCGAGAAGGGCAATGAACAAAAGTGGCTGGAACTGGCTTCTCACGGTGCGATCTCTGAATACCAAAATCGATTCCATGATCAGTTCGCCCAACTGGTTGACGAACCTCGCAGGAAGTTACGTCCTGCAGGTCTGCTGCCACTACTGGATATTTACCGTGCCTGGCATAACCTATGCCACCAAGATCGCTCAGGGTTAACACCGGCACAACAGATGCTTAACATCAGCACCGCTAACACTGGAACAACTTCTCAACTGATATCAAGTAGCATTACTTGGTTAGACTCTGGCTGTCTGACACCGACAGCGCCTTGATTCAAGTTATATTGCTTATACTGAAATCAGGTATTGTTTAAAACAACTCTTGTTCAATACCTGATACTCAAGTGACTCCCCCCTATCGCTTCATCGGCTCCTGCGTTCTACTTTCAAACAATTGTCCGAACAGGATAGCTTGCTGATTATTGACATAGAGCAGCTATACCTTCAAATCAGCACCTAGCTTAGAAGCCAATAAATTCTCGCTGAAACGAGCACCTTGAAGTCACTTGGGTATAATATGGGTCATTCTTGCTGGAGAGATCAACTTTCCTTCCCTCTAGAGAACGTTGTGATTGATAATTATCTAAGATTTATTTACAAATAATTAATAAAACAAAAAAAACGGGGTAGATGTAGTTTGATAAGGATAGTCCCAAACAGAATTAAGCCTATTTTACTTGCGAGCATGTTGTTTGTAGGCATTATCCCTGCGTTTATCTATAGCTGGGTCAGTAACGAAAAGCTATCGACCGTTGCCCTTTCTCAAATTTCGCAAGGCTTAAGCAGCCGAACCGAGCTGGCCGCACAGAATATCGATGATATTATCGCCAAGCGGATCCTTAGCATCAAAACCTTGGCCAACTCACCTGTCTTCGAATTAGCCACAGAATCTGTAAAAGTGGGAGAAGGTTTTCTCAGCCACTACCTTTCCGAGCTCACAACCGTTGATACTGCCTTTTCGGAGTTTTACTTACTTGAAAGAGATCAGGTCAAAAATAATACATACGCTGTCGTTGAGTCCTCCCAAGAACATTCAACTCAAAACCTAACGCGTGAACTCAAGCTTGCCGGGATTTCCCAGCTTAGCAATGTTGCTGACAAGCTCATCTCTCATATGGTGATGTTTATATCTCGCAGCCGCAGAACCTGGACAATACACCGTTTATCTACTTCATCACAGCAACCAAGCACCGACATCCAGAGCAAGAATCACAACCAACTCAAAAATTACTTGTGGTCAAATACGAACTCAGTGAACTCAATAACCAACTGACGTTTCTCGGTGAGCGGATTAGTGATACCGACTACATTATTCTTATCGATCAAAAAGGCAACGTGATCCTATCCGGAAAACACCAGGGGCATTCACTACAAGCGTTTGAAAATTTTCAGCAAAACTATAACCAAAATGACACTGACGGTCATTCTTCTACTAGCGAAATCATGCACTATACCGATCGTTATAATGAGCCACTGATTGCTACCGTAACCCGCCTCGGTACGACGGGGAACGATAACCAACCACTTTGGTCTCTGGTTTCGATAACCCCGCAGAACACGGTAACCCAAGCTGTCGATTACCTCCATCGCTACTTCATGCTGGCCCTTATTCTCACTGCTGGCATCGTGATAATTCTGTCGATTGCCCTGACCAAACGGATCACTATGCCGTTGGCAAAACTTTCTCGATTTGCGGCTCAATTTAAACTTGGTAACTATGCCCGCAATGAGCGAATTGAGGGGCCACACGAGCTCCAGGTGCTGCATGACGCGCTGAATCAGGGAGCGGACAAGATTTCGTACGATACCGAGCGGCTTAACCGTGCACTGCACAAGGCAGAAGCCGCTGATCGCGCAAAATCAGCCTTTCTCGCCAACCTTTCCCATGAAATCCGGACCCCAATGAACGGGATGCTTGGCTTGTCGCAGCTATTGTTGAAAACAAAGCTGACAGATGAACAGGAGCATCACCTCCGTACCCTGCTCGATTCGGGCAAACATATGATGTCTCTGCTGAACGACATTCTCGACTTTTCCAAAATTGAGCAAGGACAGCTCAAACTGGATCAAACCAATTTCTGTTTTACCGACTTGGTCGGCACCATCGAAAGTACTTACTACTCGCTAGCCAAGGAGAAAGGAATTGGTTTCGATATTCGGTGTGAATTCAATCAAAATGATTGGTTCTATGCCGATAAGGCCCGGATCCGCCAGATTTTATTTAACCTGATTAACAATGCCATTAAGTTCACGGAACGGGGCAAGGTTCAGGTTACCCTCAGGCTAGAAAATGGCGAGAGCCTGGCGAAAAAAAACACTCACGATTATTACCCAAGATACGGGGATCGGTATCGACCCTGAGCGCATCCAGTATATCTTTGACCCTTTTGCCCAGGCTGAAGCCTCTACCAGCCGTCGTTTTGGCGGCACAGGACTAGGACTAAGCATTGTGAAGCAGCTAGCTGAACTCATGAATGGTCACATCAGCCTCGACAGCGTACCCGGAGCAGGTTCAACTTTCACTGTCACCTTGGACATTCACCAGGGGCAGTACATGCTGCCGGAACAGGAAAATGTAGAATTCGACCACCGTGCGTTTGCCAACCTCAAGGTACTGATCGTCGAAGACAACAATCTAAATGTCCTGATTATCGACTCTTTCCTCAAGCAACGCGGCTTTCAAACCTGTGTCGCCGAGAACGGAGCCGAGGCTCTCGCCATCCTAGATAACGAGTTTTTCGATGTCATCCTGATGGATAATCATATGCCTGTCATGGATGGCATCGAAGCAACGGCTCGGATCCGGGCATTACAATCTCCGATCAGCCAGATCCCTATTTTTGCCTGCACCGCTGATGTCTTTGAAGAAACACAGAAAAATATGATTGTTGCTGGCGTTGACTGTGTGATTACAAAGCCATTAGATGAACAGAAGCTACTCGATGCTCTCCAACGCTTTAAAAATAAAATCACCCATATGGCTTTGCTTCGAGCCGCTCAGGAAGCCGAAAGAGAGCCTAACAACACGCTAAATGCAGCACCTCCTCTTGATACCATAGAGCAAGAAGAAGAATTGCTAACCGACGCTTGTGTTGGCGACAACGTGATGAACGACGAACTCTTCAGGGAAATCATAGAAAACGACTGCAGCGAAATCAGTAACAATAACAGTGACAATGAAGGCCAGCTTAATCCTGACAGTTTTCAGCAAATAGAGCTCACCGCCCTACTCGATATGATGGATCAAGACCATGATATTATCATGCAGTTTTTGCAGATGTTTGCCGAAGAACACAGTCAAGATATCGGCAAGCTAAAGCATGCCCTGGCACAGGACGATTATGATTCAGCGATTCTGCTCAGCCATTCATTAAAAGGCGCATCAGGTAGTATCAGTGCTGTCTATGTCCGCGAGGCTGCATTGGTAATTGAGAAGAAAGTCAAAGCAAGTGAACAACCCACAGACTCTGAATTGTCCCAGCTTAATGAGTTATTGAACAAGCTTATTGAGGAAATCCATCAGCAGGTTGAACTTACGATCTAATTGAAAAGGTGTCATTTTTATTTCCTTTTAAAAATGGCACCTCTACACAGCTCACAAAAACTTTATCTATAGTTATCTTTTCCAGATATTGAACCTGTAACAACCAAAACTAAAACCAGTGCGATACATCTCAGAACACTATCTCTAGAAAGCATAAAATCAAATTAAAAAAAAGAGATACTGAGATGCGAAAAATAAACGACTTCGACATTAAGCTTCTTCACTTATTTGTGACTATTGTTGATTCAGGAGGGTTTTCAGCAGCACAATTTAAGCTAAACATGCACCAATCGACGATTAGTACGCGCATGAATGATCTTGAAACTCGGCTAGGTATGACATTGTGCCACCGAGGACGAAGAGGTTTCCGCCTGACTCATGACGGCAACAAGGTTTATCAACTTTGCCAGTCGTTATTTAACGATATTGCCTACTTTGAAGAGCAGCTAGATAGCATCAGAAATGTCTCTTATGGCCATATCAAACTGGCCCTAACCGATAATCTGGCTACCAATCCACAATGCAAAATCCAGCAGGCGATTAAGCAATTTTGCAGTGGCCACCCAAAGGTCACTATTGACACCGAGATTTGCGACTCATATCAAATTGAGATGATGGTACTAGATGGCAAGACCGAGCTTGGGGTCACCTCTTCAGAACTACCCAAAGACGGTCTAAAATATACCTATTTATTTGGCGAAAAACAGTGCCTTTACTGTGCTCCAGACCACCCAATACTCTCAATTTCTAGAGAAGTCACAACCGAAGATCTTCTTAATTTCCCTATCGTAGAGCGTGGGTTATCCCACAAAATCACCCCACTTAGCAAGACTAAAAACCTACTTCACCTTGCAAGCAGCACCAACATGGAGCAACCGCCCACCTATTGTTGTCAGGTAATTTTGTCGGCTACCTACCGGATCATTATGCATCTATTTGGGAACAAAGAGGAGAAATGATCAAGGTCAATGCTCCTTCTCTTGAATATTTTGCCAAATTTCACCTAACAACCTTGGAATCCAAAGAGCTTTCATTAGCGGCTACTGAATTAATGCAGGCCATTACCGCAGCCCACCAGAATACAAAGCCATCTCTTCATTTCTCTATTTAATTCAATTAAATCTCATTTCAATTCATTCACGGGATAGAGCTACTTATTCCGTGGATTCGCCTCTCTTTTCTTACATCGAATTCATACGAAGTAATCATAGAAAACCCATTATTTATCTTTATCATTAAAAAGCGCTCAATGTTCCTAAAGAACAATATTACCTAAAGGTAGATATATGAGCACTTACCCATGCATTAATATTCATTTAGATACGATCACCCAAATACCCAACAAATGATGTCAGCATGCCAGGCCCAAGGTGTATCACCAGCCGGTGTGACCAAGCTAGCCTGCGCTACTCCAAATGTGGGACAGGCTATTTTAAATGGCGGCATCCAGCTGCTTGCTGATTCCCGCATCAGGAATTTAAAAAAAATCCGTCACCTCAAAGCCCAAACACTGCTTCTGCGGCTACCCGCCCTCAGTGAGATTGGTGAGGTCATCCAATATGCCGACATCTCTCTAAACTCCGAAATGACAACTTTGGATGCTCTGTCCGCTGAAGCAGTCAGACAACAGAAAACCCATCAAGTTATCCTGATGCATGACTTAGGGGATCTTCGAGAAGGAGGATTTTATGAAGAGGAGACTCTTTCCCTTGCTCGTAAGGCTGTCACGTTACCCGGTATCAGCCTTGCAGGCCTTGGTACCAACTCGCATGCTACGGTGGCGTAGAACCGACCTCTGAGAATCAAAACAAGCTGATTGCTCTCGCCAGAAAAATTGAATCAACTCTCGGCATCACACTTAAATATATTTCGGGGGCAAGCTCTGCCGGGTTGCCATTAATGCTCAAAGGAGAACTTCCACAAGGCATTAATCAGCTAAGATTAGGTGCATCTCTTCTTATGGGCATTGGATTAAACGATGATCCAATCCCCGACACCCGCCAAGATACCTTCGACCTTACCGCTGAAATCGTAGAGATCAAAGTAAAGCCCTCTGTTCCGGTAAACTCTACCGCCCTCGATGCTTTCGGCAACACACCAGAATTTATTGATCGCGGGCTGCGTAAACGTGCTATTTGCGCAATCGGAAAACAAGATGTTGATATCAGCCAAATATCTCCGAAAGACCCTAGCATCATCGTCATTGGCGGTAGCAGTGATCATTTAATTCTCGATATCAATGACTGCAAGCCCGACTACCAAATCGGTAGTTTAGTTGATTTCGACCTATCTTACGGTGGCGTCTTGCAGTGCATGACCTCCGAATACATAACCAAACGCTTCATCTAACCCCGGCTCTATTACCATCGCGGGTACAGATTCACATCCCGTTAAGGATACACCATGTTAAAAATAAAAAAAAGTTTCCCAATACCTTTACGATCCTATTTTTCCTAATTTCATTCTTTGCCATGCTGACCTATATTCTTCCGGCAGGTAAATACACTCGAGAAATGAATGAACAACTCGGCAGGGAAGTTCCTCTTCCAGGCTCATACCATGTCATTGAGTCTTCGCCACAAGGCCTTTTCGAAACCCTAATGGCCCTATTTCCGGCTTTTATGACCCGGTAAGCGGCGTTATCGGTGCCATTGATGTCAGTCTTTTTGTGCTGATGGTCGGTGGCTTCCTCGGGATAGTCACCAAGACAGGAGCAATTGACACCGGAATTGCCCGGATCATGGTTCGACTGAAAGGACGGGAAATTTTCATGATCCCTATCTTGATGACCCTATTCGCACTAGGCGGGACATCCTACGGTATGGCCGAGGAATCACTGGCCTTCTATGGCCTGCTTATTCCAATTTTTATGACAGCCCGCTTCGATCCCTTGGTTGCCGTGGCCGTTATTTTCGTCGGTACCGGTATCGGTACTCTAGGGTCGACCATCAACCCATTCGGTACTGTCATTGCCTCGAACGCGGCTAGTGTCGATTTTCTAAGCGGTATTGAATTGCGATTTGCTATTCTTGCAGTTGCCCTTGTCGTCGGTTGTGGCTATGTAATGCGATATGCCAAAAAGATCCAGAAAAACCCGGATGCCTCCCTGCTTGCCCACCTTCGCCATGATCATGAAGCGCATTTCTTGGGTGACAAAGATACAACTGGCAACCTGCCTATACTCACCGCCTCACAGAAAGGTGTACTAATACTGTTTATCCTGACATTCAGCATCATGATCTACGGTGTGTCTGTACTCGGTTGGTGGATGGCTGAAATGGCTACATTGTTTATCTTTATGGGTATTCTATGCGGTATAGTCGGCCGTCTGAGCGAGGACGACCTTATCAACTCATTTGTTGCCGGCGCTGCCGATCTGATTGGGGTAGCATTAATTGTTGGTGTAGCACGCGGTATTGTAGTGGTCATGGAAGCGGGTAACATCACCGATACCATTCTTAACTTTGCTGAAGGAATTGTGGCAGGAAAAAGTTCTATCTTATTCATTAACACCGTTTATTGGATTGAAATGCTACTCTCTTTCATCGTCCCTTCAACCTCTGGCTTAGCAGTAATGAGCATGCCTATCCTGCGCCACTGGGAGATTTTGCCAATACTGGCCGCGAGCTTGTGGTTACCGCATTTATGAGCGGTAGCGGCACTATCCTGTTTATCACACCAACCTATGGTGTATTAATGGGCGGATTAGCGATAGCACGCATTCCTTACATCACCTGGTTGAAGTTCATAGCCCCATTAGTTGCTTTCTTTGTCTTACTTAATAGCCTTGCTCTATCAATCGGTGCGGCACTATAGATTAAGTTGTAATTAAGAAATTACGTCCCCCGGAAGAATATTATCTGCCGGGGGCCTTTTGTATTACGGCTATTTCAACCTCAGGCGCTTGGCCAGACGGTGCAGATTGCCGCTGTCGATACCAAGCTGGCGAGCTGTCGCGGCCCAGTTATTGCTATTCGCGTCCAGCGCCTGTTGAATATACTGCGCCTGAAACAACTCGGTCGCATCCCGTAGGCTCTCTCCCGTAAAAACAGGCCTTGTTGAGCGGACAGAGCCCCGAACAGATCCTGTAATAGTGGCCTCTTGGCTAATATCCTCTTGAGCGATACCATCAAAGTTAAAATGATGGGGGCGGATCTGCGGCGTTTCGGCACCGTGCTCAGAACGAGCCAAAATTGCAGCGCGATGAATACAGTGTTCAAGCTCCCGGATATTTCCCGGCCAACTATATTGAGAAAGCATTGTCAGACTTGATTGACTTAATCGCAAAGTCTGTATGCCTAATTTTGCCCGACATTTTTCAATAAAATACCCGGCAAGCAAAGCAATATCATCACCACGCTCGCGCAGCGGTGCAACATGAAGCGGAAATACACTGAGGCGATGATAAAGATCGGCCCGAAACCGTCCATCAATCACTTCCTGCTTAAGATCTTTGTTCGTCGCGGCAATGATCCGGACATTTACTTTCAGGCTGCGGTCATCACCAATCCGTTGCAAGTCACCATATTGCAACACCCTCAGCAACTTGGCCTGAAGGGCCAATGGCAACTCACCAATCTCGTCAAGGAAAAGCGTTCCTTCATTGGCTATTTCAAACTTGCCGCTACGGTTGCTGATGCTCCGGTAAAGGCACCTTTAACATGGCCAAACAGTTCGCTCTCGGCGACAGATTCCGGCAAAGCGGCACAGTTGAGATAGACGAGAGCCTGCCCGGCCCGGCTTGACTTACGATGGATATCTTTAGCCACCAGCTCCTTGCCGACCCCCGTTTCGCCTAGCACCAACACGTTCAAATCGGATTTGGCAACAACGTCAATTTCGTTCTTGAGGCTACAATTGGTGCCGACTGGCCAACCATTTCAATATTGTCACTATCGCTGATTTTGATTGACGGCAACTGGTCGGGCTCTCTGTCGCCATTTTTTTTCAAGTTGTTCCATCATCAAGGCATTATTTAGTGACACGGCGGCCAAGGCGCTGATGGTCCGCAGATCCTGATCGCTGAATTCAGCAAATGACGAGGTATCAAAACTGTCGATGGTCAGTGCCCCGATCAAGTTATCGTCTGCCAACAATGGCAAGCCGATACAAGCATGCACTTTAAGTTCATCTTCATGGTTGGGGATCAGCCATCGAACGGATCAGGCAGCTCGCTATCGGCAGGAAACCTGACTATATCACCAGCACGCGCTATGGCTTCAAGCTTGGGTGCTCATTGATAGTGAAACGGCGGCCAAGCACATCAGGCACCAGGCCGTCGATAGCCAGCGGTGTAAATTGCTGCCCCTGAAATGCCAACAATGCTGACGCATCACAGTTTAGGGTTTGGCGAATAGTATTGAGCAAACGCTGAAAGCGATCCTGATTGGAAATACTGGTCGTTAGATCCAAGGCGATATGGGTAAAGTCACGCGTAGGTAAAACCATGTCAGTTATCTCCACTGATACTGTTCAGGGTGTCAGAAATACGATGTCACTATGACACTAATCGTAATAATCTCAATGCCTGAATTAGGCGTTATCTCTAATATAACGTCTAATTGTTTGATCTTTTATAGTTTAATTTAGTCATCACATGATCACGCTTAAAGCCACTCAGTAGCACAATGATACAACCCACACCTGTCAAAACGACACCAACATGTCAATATGACAAATAAATTAACATGTCATATTGACACATAAATAATATAAAACAATTTTAAATCAAGACTTTAACTATTGGCATGATACTTGATTAACTAGTCTCGATACTAATACAACTATTCGAGTAATCAGATATGACTAAACAAAAGTTATCAATCATATCGCTTCTCATTGTGTGCTTGGCTTCATTTTCAGTTTTGCTCAGCATCGGAAGCGACATTTATCGAGAGGCACCGCCGATCCCAACCCAGGTTGTGAACACAAGCGGTGACGTTATCTTTACCGAAAATGATATTCAGCGAGGCCAGCTAGTATGGCGTTCGATGGGCGGTCATCAACTTGGTTCGATCTGGGGGCACGGTTCTTACGTTGCACCTGACTGGACTGCGGACTGGCTGCACCGCGAGGCGAATAACTGGCTTGAGCTCAAAGCCCGCGATGAGTTCAACAAGCCTTTCACTCAACTTTCGAACAGCCAACAGGCAGCTCTAGAACAACAGCTGCGTGATGACTTGCGCCCCAACAACTACAACGTGGAAAACGGTGTCATCACCATTTCTCAACTCCGTCTGATGCGATTTCCATGTTACAGCAACACTACATTGGTCTGTTTGGTGACGATCCTGCCTATCAGCCATTGCGTAAAGACTACGCAATGAAGGAAGGTACGGTATCGACGGCTGAGCGCCGTGAGCAACTGACTGCTTTCTTCTTCTGGAGCGCATGGGCTGCAACAACAGAACGTGTTGACCAAAACTATACCTACACTAATAACTGGCCATATGATCCGATGGTAGGCAACACACCGACATCCAGCAATATTGTCTGGTCTATCTTGAGTGTGGTTGTACTGATCGCCGGTGTTGGTGCACTGGCCTGGTATCACGCCACGCTAAAACACGAACCACTGCCAACGCCGCCTAAATATGATCCTTTATTTGACAGCAAACCAACGGATTCGCAGAAAGCAGTAGGTAAGTACTTCTTTACTGCTGTTGGCCTCTTTTTACTACAGGTTTTCCTAGGGGGAATTACTGCCCACTATGGTGTCGAAGGACAGGATTTTTATGGCATCCCACTATCGGAAGTTCTCCCGTATTCGGTAACCCGTACCTGGCACACCCAGCTAGCTGTATTCTGGATCGCAACTGCATGGTTGGGGACCGGACTGTATATTGCGCCGGCGCTATCCGGTCATGAGCCTAAGTTCCAGCGTCTGGGTGTCAATGTGCTTTGGATTGCGTTGGTTGTTGTCGTACTCGGCTCGATGGCGGGAGAATGGCTGGCCGTTCAGCAGTACTTCGATCTTGATACCAGCTACTTGCTTGGTCATCAGGGTCAGGAATACATTGATTTAGGTCGTGTATGGCAAGTCCTGCTATTAGCTGGCCTGCTGATCTGGCTAACGCTGGTCACACGTGCTATCCGTCCGGCACTATCTCAGCAAGGAGAAATGCGCCCTGTAATTTGGGTACTGTATGCGTCTTGTGTGGCGATCGGCCTATTCTACGGTGCTGGCCTGTTCCAAGGAAAACACACTAACCTGGCGATTGCTGAATACTGGCGCTGGTGGGTAGTCCACCTATGGGTTGAGGCTTCTTTGAAACCTTCGCAACCTCGGTTATTGCCTTGATGTTTGTTCGTCTTGGTCTTGTGAGAGCGAAAACGGCCAACAGTGCTGTCCTATTCGCAACAGTGGTCTTTTTGACTGGTGGCCTGATCGGTACCCTACACCACCTTTACTTTACCGGCACACCAACATCGGTGATTGCCTGGGGTTCAATCTTCTCGGCTCTTGAAGTCGTACCGCTAGCATTGATTGGTTTCGAAGCTGTCGAGAGCTATCGGATGCGTAGTGCAACACCGTGGATGACAAAATACAAATGGGCAATTATGTTCTTTGTTGCCACGGCATTTTGGAACCTAGTCGGTGCAGGTATGCTTGGATTCCTAATCAATCCGCCAATCGCGCTGTACTTCATCCAAGGGCTGAATACAACGGCAACCCATGCTCACGGTGCCTTTATGGGTGTATACGGTATGCTCGGTATTGGCCTGATGCTGTTCTGCCTACGAGGCTTGGCTGGAGAGGCACGAGGCTGGGATGACAAATGGCTGAAATGGTCATTCTGGTCACTGAACATTGGTTTGGTTGCGATGCTTGCTATGTCGCTACTGCCTGTCGGCCTGGTTCAGTTCTTTGCTGTTATCGAAAACGGATACTGGTTCGCGCGCTCACCGGAAGTTATGCACAGCCCACTCGTTGAGACGCTCGTCTGGCTCCGTATGCCTGGTGACATGCTGTTTGGCGCTGGTGGTATCTTCCTAGGAATTTTCCTTGCCAAGCTAGTTGTTCGTGCAATCAAGTCAGGCAAAGAAACGGAGGCACTAGCACGATGAGCAGACACATCCTATCAGGCTTAAGGTATTGCTGGCCATCTCGGGGATCTACCTTGGCAGTGCCTTTCTGACCAGCCTGCCACAACTGTTTGTTCAGTTGTCCATTGAGATGGGATGGATGACACCCGCACTTCTGTAACTCCCCTCGGTTCAGGTCGCCTTATTTCATGGGCGGCCTGAACTGCTCTCTAAGAGTAGAACGTTATGTATCTGGCTATAAAAACATTTCACCTGATTACCGTAATGCTCAGCATTAGTTTATTTTTATTCCGTTTCAGTCTGCTATGCCGACAATCTTCCTGGCAGATAACCCAATACTGAAAGTTATGCCGCATATCAATGATTCCCTGCTGCTTACCAGCGGCATTGCCCTTATTAGTCTCTCGGGCTTTGTTCCGTTCACACCAGCCGCCCCTTGGCTATCTATAAAGCTGATGAGTGTGGTGGCCTATATACTTTGTGGGGCTTTTGCCCTTAAATCCAAACAGACTTGGCAACGTTGGGGCTTTTTTTTGCCGGAGCAATGGGCTGGCTCGTGTTTATTATCAATCTCGCTATTAGCAAGTATTTTGTATTTGACGCTATCGTTTGGTTATAAAGTGTGGGTCTACCAAAAATGCCATTCCTCAGTAGAATTCAGGCCTTTTTTTTGGTGCAAAGCGCGAACAAAAGCTCAATACCCGGATCATATGTTCACGCATTAAACATTTCACTCAAGCTATATAGACAATTTATTCCCAGTAACAATTCTCAAAACAGTCTAAAAAGCGTATAAAAATGCGATCTAAGCACGGTTTGGTACTCTTACTAATTGACAATTTGCAGTAAAAAGCTAATTATCATCACATCAATTGTTCTTTGATGACCCATATGTTCACGGACTGTGTTTTTGGTTTGAAACATTTGGGTTAATTACAGGTAAAAATACCTTTTCTGGCTACACTTTTAGCTAGCAATCAGACAAGCCCTAACACTTTGAAGGTCGAAAGATATGAGCACTAAACTGGAACAACTGCGCGCGCTAACAACTGTTGTTGCTGACACTGGCGACATTGAGGCTATCAGCAAGTATCAGCCTGAAGATGCGACTACCAACCCATCGCTGATCCTGAAAGCTGCACAGATTGCTGAGTATGCTCCTCTTATTGATGCATCTATTGCTTACGCTAAAGCTCAAAGCGACGACAAAGCACAGCAGGTCCAAGACACTTGCGACATGCTTGCAGTAAACATCGGTAAAGAAATCCTGAAAGTTGTACCAGGCCGTATCTCTACTGAAGTTGACGCTCGTCTTTCTTACGACACTGAAGGCAGCATCACAAAAGCCCGCCAGCTAATTAAAATGTACAACGATGCTGGCATCACCAACGACCGTATCCTTATCAAGCTAGCTTCTACTTGGGAAGGTATCCGTGCTGCTGAAGTGCTAGAGAAAGAAGGCATCAACTGTAACCTTACTCTACTGTTCTCTTTTGCTCAGGCACGCGCATGTGCTGAAGCCGGCGTATTCCTGATTTCACCTTTCGTTGGTCGCATCATGGACTGGTATAAAGCGAAAGAAGGCCGCGACTTCGAAGCATCAGAAGATCCAGGCGTAGTATCTGTTACAGGTATCTACAACTACTACAAAGAACACGGCTACAACACTGTCGTGATGGGCGCAAGCTTCCGTAACACTGGCGAGATTCTAGAGCTAGCAGGTTGTGACCGTCTAACTATCAGCCCAGATCTGCTACAAGCCCTAAGCGATGCTGAAGGTGAAGTCGTTCAGAAGCTAGTTGCTGATGTTGAAATCAAAGAGCGTCCAGCGGCAATGACTCACGCAGAGTTCCTATGGGATCACAACCAAGATCCAATGGCGGTTGAAAAACTGGCTGACGGTATCCGCAACTTCGCGGTTGACCAAGGCAAGCTTGAGACAATGATTGCAGAGCGTCTGTAAGTCATAATAAATTCCAGAAAGCGGCCAATAAGCCGCTTTCTTACTTTTATGTATCGATAGAATTATCGATTCAAACAAATTCTATAGTGGAAACCAATATGGAACGTAAAATGTTAGCAAATGCAATCCGTGCCCTAAGCATGGACGGTGTACAGCAGGCAAATTCAGGTCACCCAGGTGCACCTATGGGTATGGCAGATATCGCTGAAGTACTTTGGCGTAGTCACATGAACCATAACCCACAAAACCCAGAGTGGGCAGATCGCGACCGTTTCATCCTATCGAACGGCCACGGTTCAATGCTTATCTACTCTCTGCTTCACCTAACAGGTTACGAGCTATCAATCGATGATCTGAAGAACTTCCGTCAGCTTCACTCGAAAACACCAGGTCACCCAGAGTACGGCTACGCACCAGGTATCGAGACAACTACCGGTCCACTAGGCCAGGGTATTACTAACGCGGTTGGTATGGCGATGGCTGAAAAAAGCCCTTGCTGCACAGTTCAACCGCGACGGCCACGACATCGTTGATCACTTCACATACTCGTTCCTTGGCGACGGCTGTATGATGGAAGGTATCTCTCACGAAGCATGTTCACTAGCGGGTACGCTAGGTCTTGGTAAGCTAGTTGCTTTCTGGGATGACAACGGCATCTCTATCGATGGTGAAGTTGAAGGTTGGTTCTCTGACGACACACCTAAGCGTTTCGAAGCATACGGCTGGCACGTAATCCCAGCGGTTGACGGTCACGATGCTGACGCAATCAACGCAGCTATCGAAGCTGCTAAAGCTGAAACTGGTAAGCCGACGCTGATTTGCTGCAAAACAATCATCGGTTTTGGTTCTCCAAACAAAGCAGGCTCTCACGACTGTCACGGTGCACCTCTAGGCGCTGAAGAAATCGCAGCAGCACGTGAATTCCTTGGCTGGAACCACGGTCCTTTCGAAATCCCTGCAGACGTAGCTGCTGAGTGGAACGCGAAAGAAGCGGGTGCAGCAAAAGAAGCTGCATGGGACGAAAAGTTTGCCGCATACGCAGCAGCACACCCTGAACTAGCAGCAGAATTCAAACGCCGCACCGCTGGCGACCTTCCTGCTGAGTGGGAAGAAAAAGCTAACGCTATCATTGCTGATCTGCAAGCAAACCCAGCAAACATTGCATCACGTAAAGCATCTCAAAACGCACTAGAAGCGTTTGGTGCTATGCTTCCTGAATTCATGGGCGGCTCTGCTGACCTTGCGCCTTCTAACCTGACCATGTGGTCTGGTTCTAAGTCGCTAGAAGTAAACGACTTCACAGGCAACTACATCCACTACGGTGTACGTGAGTTCGGTATGACGGCAATCATGAACGGTATTGCTCTGCACGGTGGCTTCGTACCATACGGTGCAACATTCCTAATGTTCATGGAATACGCACGTAACGCAATGCGTATGGCTGCACTAATGAAAGTGCAGAACATCCAGGTTTACACCCACGATTCAATCGGTCTGGGTGAAGATGGTCCTACGCACCAGCCAGTAGAGCAGGTTTCATCACTACGTCTGACTCCTAACATGAGCACATGGCGTCCATGTGACCAGGTTGAATCAGCAGTTGCTTGGAAATTCGCTATCGAGCGTAAAGACGGCCCTACATCACTGATCTTCTCTCGTCAGAACCTTGCACAGCAAGAGCGAACAGTGGCACAGGTTGCTGACATCGCTAAGGGTGGTTACATCCTGAAAGATTGTGAAGGCAAGCCAGAGCTAATCCTTATTGCTACAGGTTCTGAAGTTGAACTAGCAACTGAAGCTTACGCACAGCTAACCGCTGAAGGCCGCAAGGTTCGCGTTGTTTCTATGCCAGCAACTGACCTATTCGATAAGCAGGATGCTGCTTACCGTGAAGCGGTATTACCATCTGATGTGACTGCACGTGTTGCTGTTGAAGCGGGTATTGCTGACTTCTGGTACAAGTACGTTGGTTTCGGTGGTCGTATCATCGGTATGACAACGTTCGGCGAATCTGCACCAGCAGGCGAGCTATTCAAGATGTTCGGCTTCACTGTTGAGAACGTCGTTGATACAGCAAAAGAACTACTAAGCTAAGCATTACTGCTTAACTACTTTCAAAGCCAGGCTCTATAGCCTGGCTTTTTTTTATTCCAACAATTTATCTATACCATGTGGTTCCTATCGCGGCCTCCAATCCAATAATAATGTCTAACACGAACACTATTCTTGTTTATAACCATTACCCTCCTGACTGTTAATTATGTATTTACACACATGCAAAATTTGTTACATCTAATTTTTATGTTTAGTTTGGTCATTATTAGTAATTGATAAATGTGTGACTAAAGTCTTACTTTGCGAAGGGTTATTATAGATGTATCTACTTATAAGTTTGTCATTTTTTTTGAACTAGATCGGCTATTTTGAACCAAGCAAACCGCATTTACATAACCAAGATCAACATCCGAAAATAAATTTATGCATCTGGCGATATTGTGGAAAATATTTCTATAAATCAGGCCTACTGTGGAAAATTTGGTATTTTTTTTCTCTTATATAAAGCGTATTCTCATTTTGAATTAAAACATAAGCACCAGGGAATAATTACTTCATTAATCCATATTTACTCTTTTTTTTGATTTTTGATTTCAGTATTAAACACACACCGATTTATCGGATGTTCCCTCGTGCCAGATTTTTATATTGGACGTAATAGTAGGTCGAAAGATGACAAAACAAAAATTAGGACTCGCGAGTATAGTATTACTCGGATTTAACTCCATCATTGGCTCCGGAATATTTTTATTACCTAGCTCTTTATATCAATTAGCTGGCGATTGGTCTGTTGCCCTTATTCTTATTACCGCGGTTATTGTCGCAACAATTGCATTTTGCTTTGCTGAAGCATCAGGCTATTTTAGTCAAAATGGTGCCGCCTATGTTTATACCAAAGAAGCCTTTGGTCCTTTCGCCGGTTTTGAAGTCGGCTTCCTGAAATGGATTATGCAATGTATTGCGTGGGGGGTAATGGCTGTAGCACTAACTAATATTCTTGCTAATACCTTTGGTTTTGAAGACAACCAAATGCTACGTAGCGGAATTATTATTAGTATTGTAGGTTCACTAACAATATTAAACCTTGCTGGCGTTGGTGCTGCTAAGGTGGTAAATAATATCTCCACGTTAGCAAAAATGGTACCGTTGGTGTTATTAATTGTTGGTGGTGTATGGTTTATCAACCCAGAATACATCATGCCAACTATCTCTTCTGCACCAGCAGAAACGGCAGAACACTCTCTTTCATTTGAAACGCTAGGTTCAGCTTTGATCCTTTGTTTCTACGCTTTTACCGGATTTGAAACATTCGGTACTGCCGCTGAAGATATGGATAACCCAAAACGTAACCTTCCTCTAGCGATTATTATCGTAATCATCGCCGTGACAGTATTCTATGCCGCTGTTATGGCTGTTTCTGTCGGTATCCTTGGTCCTGACATCGCCAACTCTACTGTACCGTTGGCCGATGCTGCAAAAGTCGCGTTCGGTGATGCTGGTTTCTATATGATCACCATAGGCTCAATCATTTCTATTGCCGGGATTAATGTTGCCGCTTCTTTCCATATTCCGCGTGCGTTACTGCCTCTGGCTGACGATAAGATGATCCCAGCAGTCTTTGGTCGCAAGAATGAAAAAGGTATCCCTACCGTGGCTATCTTAGTATCCGGCCTGGTGACTATTCCGATTGCCCTCTCTGGCTCATTCACCACTCTGGCCATGCTGAGTGTAGTAACCCGTTTTGCGCAATACATCCCTACCTGTATTGCTGTACTCAGGTTCCGTAAGCGTTTTGAAGGTGACGAAAGCACCAAGAAGAACTTCAAAGTACCGTTCGGTCCGATTATTCCTGTTGCAGGTGTTTGCATCTGTCTCTGGCTACTTGCCGACCAGAGCCTAACCAAAATCCTTGTCGGTTTGGGTGCTATGGTACTGATTTCTCCGCTTTACTTTATCGCTCGCAAGCGTGCAGCAGAGCAACACGCAGAACCTGCAACCACCAAGGCGTAACCCTCTTGTAAACCCAGCCAGAACCCAGGTTCTGGCTACTACCCGGACATAATAGATGATGAACACAATTGAACTTATTAACGAATGGCATCAGGAAATTACCACATGGCGTCATACGCTGCACAGCATGCCAGAGGTAGAGTTTGAACTTCACCACACATCTCAATATGTCGCGAACAAACTTGAATCCTGGGCCGTGAAAATCGATCGCAGCTTCGGCCAAACCGGTGTTGTCGGTATTATCGATGGCACGCTGGGCGAAGGCAGAACTATTGCCTACCGTGCTGATATGGATGCCCTGCCGATGCAAGATCAAACGGGTCAACTATATGCCTCTCAACATCCAGGACAAGCCCATGCCTGCGGCCATGACGGCCACATGGCAATGTTACTGGCAACCGCACGGTATTTCTCCGAAAACCGGGATTTCCGAGGCCGCATCATCTTTTTATTCCAGCCAGCAGAAGAAATAGGCGCCGGAGCCAAAGCCATGATGGAAGATGGCCTGTTCGAAAAATACCCTTTTGACGAAGTGTATGGTTTCCACAATATGCCAAGCTACCGGAGAACACTATTTCACTGAGATATGGCCCTATTACCGGCGCTGGCGAAAAATTCCGTCTGATTGTAAAAGGCTGCAGCGGCCACTCCAGTGTGCCGCATAAATGCATCAACCCAATCACCATTTCCGCCAAAATTATCACTGCCTGGCAGTCCATTGTTTCGGAGTGCGTACCATGCTCTGAAATGGGAGTACTGGCGGTAACAAAAATCATGAGCGGCGAGGTATTCAATTCAATACCTGAATCAGCCGAAGCTGGCGGTACTATTCGTTTCTACGAACGTGAAGTCGGCGATACGCTGCGCCGCAAGATGCAACTGCTTGCTAGTTCCATTGCCGAAGCCTATGACGCAGAAGCTGAAGTTATCTTCGAAGTTCTGTGTCCGGCAACAGTGAATACCTGCGAACAGGTTGACTGCGTGATTGATGTTGCCAAGGAAACCGTCGGAACAGAAAACCTCAACACCAATGTCGAGCCCAGTCCGGGGGGCGAAGACATGGCATTCTTCAAGAAAGACGACAGTATTGGTGCCTGCTTTTTTTTATGATCGGCTCAAAAGGCACCAACCTCCATACCTGCGATTTTGATTTTGATGACAGCATCATTCCTCTAGGGGTCACTATGCTGTGCCGTATTGCAAAACAACGATTAGTGTAAAAGGTTAATTATGAAAACAATGCTAAAAACATCCCTACTTTCCCTCGCTTTGGCTGTTGTACCAACCTCTGCAGCCTTTGCCGATGTCATCAACTGGTCAAGCGACGAAGGGATCACTCGCCTTGAACAGTCTCATTTCAAGAAAGACTTCTTCAAGCTGGCAAACTTTTATGATGCGCAAGACAACAAAGTCTACTGTGGTGTTGCATCCACCAGCATTATAATGAACGCGCTTCGGGTTCGTCAGAATGTTACTGAAATCCCGCTAGATGAATCAGGAATCACTCCGGAAGACCGAGTTTACTTCCCTCAAGGTAACTGGAGCCCATTCTACG
>LLEN01000069.1_pt1 | contig 22089 bp, 32 predicted proteins | sample 595881 | NCBI WGS metagenome assembly LLEN01 (sample SAMN02919314, study PRJNA255460) | bioreactor metagenome | biome: chemostat; feature: culture 2012_10.3; material: sediment; isolation source: day86 10degC chemostat 2012 inoculated with Wadden Sea sediment taken from... | place: Germany: Bremen ...
TCCTTGTTAACTCGCTCTGTGAGCGTGCGAGCAGCTTGGTAACTGCTTGTTAAATATTAATGGTTTTGATTAAGCGGCAGCGTGACTATCATCCGTGTATACTCTCCGGGTTCTGATTCGACCCGGATAGTACCGTCATGCTGGTGGATGATCTGCTGGCATACCGACAGCCCAATACCTAACCCGAAGTTGCCTTCGCGTTTGGTGGTGTAGTTCAGCTCGAAAACTTTCTGTTGTTGCTCTAGCGGGATTCCTTTGCCGTTGTCTTCGATAACAATGTCAATTTTTTTTGCTGCTTCGAGTCGGGGGTGTAATGGGTCGAAATATGTATTTCTCCAGGTTCCTCGACGGCATCAAGAGCATTGGATACTAGATTAGTCCAAACTTGCTGCAGTGCAATTGGTTGGCAATTCAATCGTGGTAGTGCCGAATATTCTTTGGTTACATGGTGGCGCTTGAGGCGGTTCTCAAATATGACCAGGGTATCTTCCAATCCTTCATGCAGATCGACGGTATGTATCGTTTCGTCATCTTGGCGCGCGTAGCTTTTCAGGCTCTTGACCAGATCGGCGATCCGCTGGGCGCAGACATTAATGGAGCGCAGGAAATTGCCCATTTGATAATAGTTGTCCCACTCGGCCATTACAGGCTTGAGCTGTGTTTTTTTTGCGGGATCAGCCAGTCATTGAGGTACTCTGGGTTATCAACCCCCATCTGAACCGCCTTGCGGGCCAATTGGCGGTCATCCAATATCGATTCGAGTTGTTTGGCACGCTGCCGGGTTTCGGAGGTTGATAACGGACGAGATTGCATCGCCTGTTGAAGTATGTAATTGCCCCGAGTTTGGTTTTCATGACTGAGCTGAGAGTCTGTGAGCTTGCAAATCGTCTGCTTTAGGGTATCGCTGCCCCTCAAAATAGCAGAGACCGGATTATTCAGCTCGTGGGCAACCCCGGCGACTAACTGACCAAGCATTGCCATTTTTTTTCTTTTTCGACCAGCTGGTGGTAGGCCTCGTCAAGAGATTTCAGCGTCTGCTGCAGGCGCATTTCGGTTTGGATACTGCCCTGAAGGCGGCGGTTGAAGTTACGCAGCAGCAGATTGGTAAACAGAGGAAGTAGCTCACTGCGAGAGTTCATGACTTTATTGAACAGCTGTCGATCGAGTTTGATGACATTGGTGGTATCTAGGGTCACACCGGTAGAGAAGGACGGCTCTCCGGTGACAAAAGACATGCCACCGACAAGGTGACCGGGGGCAACCCTTACTACCTCGTGCTTGCTGCCGTATTCATCTTTCTTGTACAGGGCGATTTCTCCCTGGGTGATAAACCACAGAAAGTTGTTCGGTTCGCCTTCCTTGGTGAGCAGGTGCCTTCACTATATGTTCGGCAGGCTCGGTCTTCATCGTTACCATTAAAGAATTCATGGAGTGCGTCCGTAACTTGGCGGGCAAGGCTGGCATCATCAATATCATTGGTATTTTGAATAAAGCCCGAACGGAAACTCGACATTTGCCTCTCTATGTGGGCATTGAGAATACGACGGTGATCGAGTATCTGGCTATAGCGTAACCAGTCTTCCTCGGTGTGCTTGAGGACAAAGGTCGTAAGCTCCTTGAGCAGTACTTGATGCAGTTCTTTCTTGCTCCAGGGTTTGGTCAGGCAGTAATGAAGGCGTCCTTCATTAACTGCTTGCATAATAGCGTCTAGCTGAGGCTTGTCATTAAGTAGTATCGAGCGGGCTTGGTTAGCAACCGGATATTGATCCAGCTGAACCAGGAAATCGACTCCATTGTCACTACCTAGCTCGTTATCACAGATCATCATGGCGACGCGTTGGTCACTCTGTTCAATAAACTGCAAGGTGTCGTGCGCCTCTTCGATACTGTAGGCATTGCAGATATCGAACAATGTCGAAAAGGCTGCCAAGTCGTGGTTTAAGCGCTCGACTACGCTTGGATCATCATCCAGACATACAATGACAAAATTGTTCACCCTCAGGTCCTTTTTTTTGTTTTAGTACTTAAAGTGTACAAGAAACCACCACAATAGACTGAGATACGGCTTACAAACCTTTGGCATTAGTCGTTGATAAATAGGGTGTATGCAACGAATATTCAGATTGGTGTGGTAGACTTGTTGTTTCATCTTCAGAGACTGGGACACAAAATGTTGAAAAAAAAGTTGGTGCTGTTGGTGGCGCTATAGCAATCGCACTGTGCTGGCCATTTGCAACAGGGCAGATTGGTGAGCAAATATATTTAGATACCGTGGGTAAGTACGAGAACCCTTATCTAACCATTAGCAGTGAAAGCTACGATCGTGGCTATTTGAATTCAGATGCAGTGTCCCGTATTGAAATCAAAGAAGATTGGAAATCGGTGTTTGATGAAGAAGGCCTGCCGACTGTTTGGTATGTTCACCACAAGGTCAGCCATGGTTTATGGGAGTCACCTCGACCAGCGAGCTGGTGCTTAATGAAGATCTTCAGCCTGTTGCTGATAAGCTTTGGGGAGAAGGGGTCTCGCCGATCAGTTTTACAACGACCACGGCATTGACACGTAAAACTGACTTCAATATCACGATGAAGCCGGTGAACTTCAAGAACGAGCAAGGGATAAAGGCTGATATCAAGGCATTTGTACTGACAGGAACCGTCGATGCAAAAGGCGCGGGTGAGTTCCACTATCAGCTACCTGAAGCAAAAATAACCACTACGGCGAAAGAGTCCATGGTTATGACCGGGCTTGAAGGTGGCGGCAAAGGCCTACTTGATGGCCAGTTTTGGATTGGTAGCCAGGACTTTGTACTGAAACATGTCAGCTTCAAAGATCTGATAAACGATAAAAGCGTCGAGATTGACAATGTCGCACTGGGGATGAACAACGAGCTCACTCAGTCTGACCAGTCAACAGGCCAAGCCGAGCAGCTGCTGACCAATACCAACATGATGACGATTGATAAAATTGTGTCATTAGATGGTCAGGAATACCGCAACTTCAATTTTAAACTGGCATTTTCCGACTTAAATTATTCGGCGATCAGTCGGCTGGGCAATATGGCCGATGAGATTGATGAGCAGATGTCTGAACAGCAAGCGAAAGATGCGGCACTCGCGCTTGATCTGCTGGTGGCCAAAGGGGTGAAATTTACCATTGAAGACTTGAGCCTTGTCACGCCGAAAGGGGATGTGAAAAGTCACCTTAATTTGGTCATTGCCCCAGGAATTGCACGTGCATCTGAAAATATGGCGAAGATTTCAGAAAAGCTGTCGGGTGATATCAGTTTGATCCTACCGATTAGACTGGTTGAAGAGGATCCGGTTCTTTTTGAAAAAGCACGATGATGGAACAAGACGGTATTGTCGAGAAAGGCGCAGACTACTACTCGTTGCAGATGCAGATTGAAGGGGACAAAATCATTCTTTCCTCTGGTGATCAGCTGCCATTGGCGATGCTGATGATGTTGTTTATGTAAATCGATGTGATAAATATCTAGTTATCGATTACCCCCGAAAACCCGCTTGCCCTAAGCGGGTTTTTTTTATGCCAAAATCCACGCTTCAAGGCTTGATAGAATAAATCTATTGATGAAATTGTTTATTTCTATTTAGTATTTTCAGATAAATGGGCGACACTTAATTTAACGCGACAGGTAGAAAAAGACGAAACACCTGTTTTTCTTGCATTAATAATTCATTTAGGGGGATGCATGGAGTCGTTAAAAGTTAAAGATTACATGAATGCGCGCCCGGTAACATTTGATCCCAATATGTCATTATCTCAGGCTCTGGACAAATTGCTGACTGCCAAACAAATCGGTGGGCCTGTCATTAATGAAACAAGAAAGGTTGTCGGCTTTTTATCTGAGCAGGATATGATCCATAAGTTACTGAAAGTTGGATACTACTGCCAAGACACCCATACTGTTGGCGAGTGTATGCGTCAGGATGTCCTGACAGTGTCTCCTGATGATTCCATTATTGAATTGGCTGAAACGATGTCGGGCCAGAAACCGAAAATTTATCCGGTAGTTGATAGTGAAACGAGTCGACTTATTGGCGTCATTACCCGACGAGATGTATTAACTGCAATCAGTAACCAGATCGTTGACTGTTTCAAACATCCGGTATAAAACAAACCTATCAATATGATTGTTAAAAGGCGCTTGATGCGCCTTTTTCTTTTGCGAGTAAGCTTTTAAGAATTGCATATAGACGGAATGGAGCAGCTGTGGCCAAATCACTTCAGGATAATAGCCCCGAGATAACGTACACGCTAAGTTTGTAACAGGCTCGCCGATGAAGCACATCATCGTGATGTCGGGAACGGGAGCGATCGGCCTGATGGCGTTATTCCTCGTTGACCTGCTGGACATGTTTTTTTTATCAGCTTGTTGGGCGAGATTGAACTGGCGGCAGCGATTGGTTTTGCTGGTACCTTGGTATTCTTTTCTACCTCGGCATCAATTGGAACCTCGATTGCGATGGGAGCGCTGGTCTCTCGTGCTTTGGGGGCAGGGGAAAAGGATAAAGCCCGAAATATGACAGTCAATGTTATGATTTTCGCCTTTATTATCAGTTGCATACTGGTTTCACTCATGATGTGGCAATTGCCCCAGCTCCTGGCAATGATTGGAGCTAAGGGCAGGGTGGCAGAAGCGGCAACAGATTATCTGACTATTTTGTTACCCAGTGCCCCATGATCGCGATTTCAATGTCTGCTGGCGCGGCGTTGCGTGGGGTTGGAGACGCAAGGCGTTCGATGGTAGCGACGCTGATTGGCGGTGGTGTCAATGCGGTGCTCGATCCCTTGTTTATCTTCGGATTATCAATGGGGGTTCAAGGTGCAGCTATTGCTTCTGTGTTTGCCCGTTTGGCGGTAATGGTATTCTCGCTTCATGCTGTGATCGTGCGTCATGACTTGGTGGCTAAGCCTGAAATAAAATCATTTTTGGTATCGTTATTGCCGGTATCTGCGATCGCTTTCCCGGCAATTTTAACCAATACTGCCACTCCGATTGGCAACGCTATTGTTACCAGTAATATTGCGCAGTTTGGCGAGAGTTTTGTTGCCGGCTATGCGGTGATCGGCCGAATTATGCCGGTAAGTTTTGCCTTGATTTTTTTTCTTTGTCTGGCGCGATTGGACCGATTATTGGGCAGAATTTTGGGGCCGAGCGCTGGGATCGGATCACTCGGTCTTTACGCGATGCCATGTTGTTTGTTTCGTTTTACTGCATATTGGTCGCCGCCATTTTGTGGTCAGTGCAAGATAGCCTGATCGCAATGTTTAGCTTGCAGGGAGATGCTGCAGAGTTACTGTCCATTTTCTGTTCGTTCGTTGCGGTTACCTTCATTTTTAATGGTGCCATGTTTGTCGCCAATGCCGCATTTAATAACCTAAACCGTCCAACCTGGTCGACGGCACTCAACATGGGGAAAGCGACTATTGGGACTATTCCTTTTGTCATGGTTGGCGGTTACATTGCTGGTGCCGGAGGTGTCTTGATTGGCCAGGCATTAGGCTCGGTGGTGTTTGGGGTAATTGCCGTGGTATTGGTCATGAAGCAAGTGGCTATTATGGCGCGAGAGCACGAGCAGAGGCAGGTTGAGCTTGAAGTGTTGGAACCGCAGGTACCTTTAACCCCATTTTGTTCTTCCCGTACCTATATGGGACAGGAAGATGCGCTAGATGAGCAGTTAGTTACCGAAACAAAGTAGTAAAAAAAAGCCGGATTTTATGCCCGTGATCCTTATCGCGGGCCTACCGCTCAGAAACGTTAAATTTATTTACATTTCACTCGTTTATTGATCTGATTCGAAGATTTCCCTCCCTATTGTACGCACAATGTTTACTACCTAAGAGTTATATATCTATCGGCATAAGAATACTTTATTGCCGCTAGATTCTTATGCCTGTTGTTACTTCTTCCGAATAACAAGAATCCTCGGAATACCGAAAAGGATGAATACAGGCATAAGGAGCTGATTTTTTTTGTTTTAAGGGAATATCCACGTTATGCGCCAATATATAAGGTACATTGTGCCTATCCTGATCCCTCTTTTGATATTAATCCTGCCGGCCTCGGCATTTCCTGTAGAAGGTTTGACTGTTATCCAGCAACGAGTCATTGCGATTTTCTTGCTGGCTGCCTTATGTTGGGTCATGGAGCCGATCCCGATTTATGCTACTTCGGTTGTGATCATCGTGCTGGAGCTACTGCTCTTGTCAAACAAGGGGCTGTACTTGTTTCGGGCTGGAGAGGGGCAGGCTTATTTTGGCGAGTTACTCACCTACAGCGATATCATGGCCACCTTTGCAAGCCTATCATTATGTTATTTCTGGGGGGCTTTTTTTTCTGGCCATGGCGGCGACTAAGTATCGATTGGATGTCAACTTAGCACGGGTTTTACTGAAACCTTTTGGTACTCAGCCCAAGTATGTCATGTTCGGCCTGATGTTGATCACCGCTATATTCTCGATGTTCATGTCTAATACCGCCACGACGGCGATGATGTTGTCGATTTTGGCACCGGTGATTGCGCTGTTTGGTGCCAAGGATCCAGGCAAGATAGCGTTCGCGCTCTGTATTCCTGTCGCTGCCAATATCGGTGGTATCGGTACGCCAATCGGTACACCGCCTAATGCCATTGCCTTGAAGTACCTGACGGGCGAAAACTTGATCACCTTTGGTGAATGGATGTTCTTTGGCGTACCTTTTGTTGCCGTGCTGCTGGTGTTTGCCTGGATGCTTATCAATATGCTCTACCCGGCAAAACAAGAGAAAATTGAACTCACCATTAAAGGAAAGTTCCTGAAAACCCCCAAAGCGATAACGGTATATATTACCTTTGCCCTGACGATTATTCTGTGCTGATGGGGTCATCACATGGCATGAATTCCTACACCGTTGCACTTATCCCCGTAGCCGTGTTCTCGCTAACTGGCATTATCAATAAAGAAGATCTGAAGAAAATTTCCTGGGATGTCCTGTGGTTGGTCTCCGGCGGTATTGCTTTGGGTTTGGCGCTCGATCAGACTGGGTTGCTCGCCTGCTGGTTCACAGTATTCCGTTTGATAGTTATTCGCCATATGTCGTTCTGGCTGGTTCGGCACTGCTTTGCTTGTTGATGGCTAACTTTATGTCACATACCGCGACAGCCAACTTGCTGATGCCAATTATGGCAGCACTCGGCACTTCTATGACGTCGTTGGTGCCGCTTGGCGGCGAGATCACCTTGATATTGGTGGTTACGTTCGCGGCGTCGCTGGGGATGTCTTTGCCGATCAGTACGCCGCCAAATGCGCTGGCTCATGCTACCGGACATGTTCAGAGCAACCAGATGGCCCGCGTAGGTGTGATCATCGGTGTTGTGGGTGTGTTGCTGAGCTTTGTGATGATTTGGGCGCTGCACTTAATCGATCATATTTAACTGGATTTGGGGGCGGCTGTTTTTGGTGTTTGCCCCCTGTTTTATCTCGGAGAACCGATGCATCAACCGAAAGCTTTACAGCGTATTATCGATGTTTATTTTCGAGAGCCTGCACGTTCGGTTACCGTCAAGGCGGGTACACAGGTGCTCAAGCAGGACGGTTATAACGATAAGTTGTATTGGGTGAAGAAAGGTGAGCTATCTGGCTACCTCAATAAAGAAAACAGTGAACTGACGGCAAAAGTGTTTCGGGTTGATCAGGGAATGTTTTTTTTGGGGTGCATAGCTTTTTCTCGCAGACTTTTGTGGCGTCAACCACGGTCATTGCCGAAACAGACAGTGAGCTAGCCTGGATCGATCTTAATACCAAGGCCAAGGAGCCGGAAACATACGGCTCGTTCAGTGAGCAGTTTATGCCTGTGATGGTTCATGAGCTGGCGCAGCGTCAGATGATGACCGGCATGCAGGCACTGGCAAAAGAAAAGGCGCTACAGAAACTTTATGCGGCAGAGCAGATGACAACGCTAGGCCAGCTGGCTGCCGGTATTGCCCACGAGCTGAATAATGCCGTGGGGGTTCTGAGTAGTAAGACTGAGGGCCTGCAGGGTGCCATTTGTCAGTTTTTGGAAGAAAATAAACCTGAAGTCAGTCCGTTTATTGATCTTGGCATTTGTACCGGACAGTCATCGACTTCTGCCGAGGTTAGAAAAAGGGCCAAGGAGTTGCAAGAACGGTATGATCTTGAGAGAGATCAGGCCCGACAATTGGCACGGGCTCAGCCAAAGGGAGATATCCCGGACGACTGGCTAGAAAACCTTGATGAGGCATTGCAGTACTGGGATATGGGGCGTGATTTGCATGATATGCGGCTAGCGTCGAAACATGCGGCCAGTATTGTGCGCTCAGTCAAGCAACTGGGGGGCACTGACCATGCCCGTCAGCCAGACATTGATATCAACGATACGATTCATAAATCACTGTCGCTGCTGCAAAGCAATCTCCGGCGAGTCAATGTGGTACTGCGGCCGGCCGTGTTGCCGACAATAACGGCTAGTACTACCGAGTTGGTACAGGTATGGGTGAATATCATTAAAAATGCTTGTGATGCGATGGAGCAAACACAGGATCCGCAGATAGAGATTATCACCCGGCATTCAAAGAACCGGTTGCTCATTACCATCAGTAATAATGGCCCGATGATTGATGAAGCAACACGAAGAAAAGTATTTCAGCCAAACTTCACCACCAAAAAGGGGGGCTGTCGTTTGGCTTGGGGCTGGGTCTGTCAATTGTTCAGCGAATAGTGCAGAGCTATGGCGGCACAATCGCACTTAAGAGTGACTCAGAGAAAACCAAATTTCGAATTAAACTGCCAATCGCGTAAGGGATGGTTATGGAAAAGCTAAATATCATCTGTGTAGATGACCAGAGGGAAGTGCTGAGCGCTGTGCTTAAGGACTTGGCGCCGCTGAACGACTTTTTTTTCATGTAGAAGACTGTGAGTCGGCTGACGAGGCATTGGAGCTGATGGATGAGCTGGATGCCGAGGGTGAGTTTATTGCCTTGGTGATCTCCGATCACGTGATGCCGGGCAAAACGGGTGTGGAGTTGCTGACTGATATCTCTCAGGATCCGCGCTTTACCCAAACCAAAAAAAAGTACTGCTTACCGGTCAGGCGACTCATCAGGATACGATTGCAGCAATTAACCGAGCTCGGATCGAGAGTTATTATGAAAAGCCTTGGAAAGCCGATGCTCTGCTGACGACAGCACGCAGTCTGATCACCGAATACGTGTTCGATATGGGCCTAGACTATCAGCCTTGGAGCGATATTCTTGATAATAGCGTGGTGTTTAGACGCCTTCGCTAGTTCCAAGCGATATTAGTTGCAAGTCGTATTCTCGCAAGCTTTAAGGGGTAATTTGAATGCAAGGAAAGCCGTCCTTGCATTCATTCTTTGCTTGTATCACTCTTACTCTCCTTACTCTCCTTACTCTCCTTACTCTCCTTACTCTCCTTACTCACTTCAATTTCCATTTCGTAAAATCACCGTGATTTGAATAATCTGCCCTGGATCAACTTCAGAGGGATTGCCGTATATCGGTTTCAAATTATCGCTCGCTTATCAACTACTATTAAAATGAGTAGATGGCGGGAGATAGATATCATGGTTGATTTCATTGAGAACATGCGCCGGAAGGGCAAGGCTGAAGAAGACTTGTATTTCGCCGAGTTGGATCGCAAGCTGATAGAGGCCTTGCATGAAAAACAAGCCAAGCAATTTGAGTCGAGCGATGCCCCTATTGCCCCAAAAGAGCGCAGTGATAACTCTTCCCAAATGAAATGATGTCGAGAAAGATTGTCATTTCCCCTTGACCTTAGACCCAGCTCCAAGGTTTATAGTTATTGTATTGACCAAATAAAGCATACCGAGGAGAGGAACCATGTGTGCTCAATGCAATAACAAAAAAAACCACATATCCATACTGCAAAATCGATGGCAGTTAACGCAAGCACTGTTCAGGTTGAAAGTGGAACAATGCAGGATTGTTGTAGCTCAGTAACCGCAACGTGCAGCGATTCAGCTGATTCCGGTGGTTGTGGTGATCCTGGCGCCGATGAGGAACCCGCTGCCGGCAGACCTTCCGTACATCCCGTTTATACTCATCAGCATGACCATCAACACACCCATCAACATAATTATGAGTCTAGTAGTTGTTCGGGTAACAGCTGTTGTAGCGCTTCTATAAGTATTGAAGATGAGCAAGCCCTTGAAGCGGCACTCATCCAATCGACTCACAGTAAGACATTAAGTTGGAAAGTCCAGAATATGGACTGCCCAAGCTGCGCTAGCAAACTTGAAAAAGCCCTGTCCGGCATCGAGGGTATCGATACGGCCAAAGTGATGTTTGCGACCCAAAAGTTGGTCGTTAATTGTCAGACAGAAAAGCTGGCTGACGTTATTGAAGCCAAAGCTAAAGAAACGGGATTTCCGCTAGTCTCAACACGCAGCAAAGAAAGTGAAACAGAGAGCAAAAGCTTTCTTCAGCAGAATCTACCTATCATCGCAATTTCGACGATGATGCTGGTCTCTTTTATCATCGATAAAAGTTCAGAAACCTTCGGTCTACTCGCGTTTACACTCACGACGGCGTTAGGCTTATCCCGATAGTAAAAAAAAGCAATAGCCCTCGGTAAAAGTGGCTCTCCGTTCTCGATCGAGACACTGATGAGCGTCGCAGCAATTGGTGCGCTCTATTTGGGAGAGACCGCCGAAGCGGCCATGGTCTTGCTGCTATTTCTCATTGGCGAGCAGCTTGAAGGCTATGCCTCTTCCCGGGCAAGAAGTGGCGTCAAAGCCCTGATGGATCTTGTGCCTGAGCAGGCCATGGTCATCCGCCTGATGGTACAAGGGAAAAAGTTGCAGCAGAAGATCTCACAAAAGGGGATGTCATTGAAGTTGCACCGGGTGCTCGCTTGCCAGCCGATGCCGAGCTTGTCGATATAACAGCAAGTTTTGATGAGAGCGCATTAACGGGAGAATCGGTTCCTGTTGAACGACAGCCTGGTGAACAAGTGATGGCTGGCTCGTTGGTGACAGATAAAGTGGTACGTTTAAGAATCGTATCGGAGCAAGGTGACAATGCTATTGATCGGATCTTGCACCTGATTGAAGATGCCGAGTCTCGTAAGGCACCGCTAGAGCGTTTCATTGATCGTTTCAGCCGCTGGTACACCCCGGCAATGATAGTGTTAGCCGCTTTGGTGATAGTGGTTCCACCTCTGCTGTTTGCACAATCATGGGATGAGTGGATTTACAAAGGGCTGACCTTGCTATTGATAGCGTGCCCTTGTGCGCTAGTGATATCAATACCGGCAGCAATTACCTCCGGTTTAGCTGCCGCTGCACGGCGAGGAGCCTGATTAAAGGTGGAGCGGCGCTTGAGCAGCTAGGTCATATTGAAATGGTCGCTTTCGATAAAACTGGTACGCTGACCGAAGGTAAGCCAGTGATGACAGATATTGTCAGCTGGGATGGTGACGAAGATAGACTGCTGCGTCAGTCTGCAGCAGTCGAAGCTGGATCATTGCACCCGCTTGCTCAGGCTGTAGTGAACGCGGCGAAGAAACGAGGCTGTCGGTCGTCGAGGCAAGCGAACGAGAGGCGTTGCCCGGGCGTGGGATCCAGGGTGAGATAGATGGCGATATGTTGTTGCTTGCTGCCGCTGATCGTCTGCCTGAATCGGTAACACTGACTCCAGCCCAGCAAACCGAGTCTGGACGACTGGAAGGTGAGGGCAAGACCTTGGTGGTCGCCGTGCGCAACGGTTTGCCTGTCGGCCTGATCGCTTGGCGTGACAACCTAAGAGACGATACTCACAAAGCCATCAAAAAAAATTAAAGGCAATGGGTATTCATACCGTGATGCTGACAGGGGATAATCCCCGAGCGGCAGCAGCCATTGCAGGTGAAATTGATATTGATTATCGGGCGGGTTTGCTACCGGCAGATAAAGTAACCGAAGTCCAGCTTGCTAATCAAAATGCGAAAGTCGCAATGGTCGGAGACGGCATCAATGATGCTCCGGCAATGAAGACTGCTTCTATTGGTATTGCTATGGGAGGCGGTACCGATGTGGCACTTGAGACAGCAGATGCCGCATTAACCCATAACCGGGTATCGGAGTTGCCGGTGATGATTGCACTGTCTCGGGCCACGCTGGCCAATATCCATCAGAACATAATACTAGCACTGGGATTGAAGGGCGTTTTCCTGGTAACTACATTGCTAGGTATGACAGGGCTATGGGTAGCAGTATTGGCTGACAGTGGCGCGACCGCGTTGGTGACACTGAATGCACTGCGATTACTCCGGTTTAAAGCAAAAATCGAAGAGTAATAGCCGTAAGTTAATCTATCATCTTAAGAGTGCCACCAGTGTGGCGCTCTTTTTTTTGGCCATAAGATTTTTGTGACGCAGAGCATAAGTAATCGATTTTGTGTGATTTGTATCACCGTTTGGTGAGAAATGAAATTAGACCCATTTCAATCATTGTGACACCTATCACTAAAAGCTGTCATTCTATCGGCTATCGTTACCATGTGTTTTGAGAGTGCTTTGTTTAGAGTATTGTCAAAACACAATTTTTTTTGATAAATAGCCGCAGGTTCAAACTTCCCTAACGCGCGGTAAATAGTATAAGAAAGGATATGATTATGTCTGACAACGCAGTTTTCCATCTAGGTGTAAACAAAGAAGATCTTAACGGTGCAGAGCTAGCAATTATTCCTGGTGATCCAGCACGAGTTGAAAAAAAATTGCTAACCTAATGGATAACCCTGAATTCTTGGCAAGTGCTCGTGAATACACGGTTTACCGCGCTAAGCTAGACGGCAAGTCTGTAGTTGTTTGTTCAACTGGTATCGGTGGCCCATCAACATCTATTGCAGTAGAAGAGCTAGCTCAGCTAGGTGTTCGTACATTCCTGCGCGTAGGTACAACAGGCGCAATTCAGCCACATATCAATGTTGGCGATATGATCGTTTCAACTGGTTCAGTTCGTCTAGACGGTGCTAGCCTTCACTTCGCTCCAATGGAGTTCCCAGCAGTAGCTGACTTCAATGTAGCAACTGCAATGAAAGCAGCGTGTGATGCCGATGGCGCTACAGTGCACACAGGTGTAACAGCATCTTCAGACACTTTCTACCCAGGTCAAGAACGTTACGACACATTCTCAGGCCGCGTAGTACGCCGTTTCCAAGGTTCGATGGATGAGTGGCAACAAATGGGTGTGCTGAACTTCGAAATGGAATCAGCAACACTGCTAACCATGTGTGCAAGCTCAGGCCTACGTGCAGGCTGTGTAGCCGGTGTTATCATCAACCGTACTCAGAAAGAGATCCCAGATCACGCGACGTTGAAAAAGACTGAAGCGCGTTCTATTAAAGTGGTAGTTGAAGCAGCTCGTCGCATGCTAGCCGAGTAATTGTTATCACCGGTTATTTAATATGATAACTGTGTTGGAAGTGCTCATTGATAATTATCAACTTGGTGCTTCAGCCTTGGTTTCGAATTAAATTCCAGCTTGCTAACGATTCACTACACATTTTAAACCGATGCTCAGGCATCGGTTTTTTTTATGCCTCCAAGTTCTCCTCAGTAACACTCCCTTTTCTCTTTATTGCGATTTTTCGTGCCTTTATCAGGCTATGTCACATCTTGAATATTAAATCGTTCAAATAGCAGGCAATGGTATTGTAAAAAAAACCAAGTCTGGTGCTTATATTTTAATCACATACCGACGGTCAGTCGGTTGTAAATATATTGAAAGCATTTAGAGAAAATCCTTATGGCGAGAGTTGTCAAAGCCGCTGATGAAAGGCGCAGTGAATTTATCGCAGCAGCGCAAAATTTGTTTTATAGCAAGGGGTATGAGAGCACGTCAGTGAATGATTTGATCTCCGTTGTCGGTGTCTCGAAAGGTGCTTTCTATCATTATTTTGATTCTAAGCAGGCCGTGCTGGAAGCTTTGGTCGACGATATGCAGTCACAATACCAAGCTTGGTGGGGGAGCTGGTAATCGATCCTGAAATAGATGCGATCAGTAAGTGGAATCAGCTGCTGGCTGTCACTAATCAATGGAAGATTGAGCAGAAAGAAGGGCTGCTTAGTTTTGCCAAAATCATCAACATGGATGAGAACCTGCCGCTAAAACACAAGCTAATAACGAAAAGTTCAAAGTTACTGGCTGCGGATTATGCAGTTATTATCCAGCAAGGGGTTGATGAAGGCGTGTTTGACACCCAAACACCTATCGTTGTTGCCGAGTTGGTGGTTGCAGTGTTACATGTCTTCTCAGACGGGTTGACTGATCTACTCCTCAATCAGAATGATCAAGAGCAGCCGTTTCAACGGGCACTAAGCAAAGTCAATGCGACCCAGTTTTCGATAGAGCGGATCCTCGGGGCGCCGACAGATTCATTGACGCTTATCGATCAGGCCACTTTGGCTGCTTGGTTTAAATAAACGCACTTAATTACGGCTTGTTTTCATCGACAGTTTGCTAAGGAAAAAGTTATGCGTGATTTATCCATTTTACTCTCAGTCGTGATGGCGCTGTTCTCTCCATCGACCTTTGCCGAGACTGCGACAGAAATCGTCAGACAGTCCGATCTGCAAATGCGGGGCGATTCGAGCTATACCGAAGCGACGATGAAAATAATTCGTCCTGGCTGGACGCGCTCGATGAGTATGAAAACTTGGAGCAAGGGCATGGACTTGTCGTTGGTACTGGTGACCGCACCGGCAAAAGACAAAGGCAGTGCATCGCTCAAGCGCCAACGGGAAATGTGGAATTGGATCCCAAGTATCGAGAGGATCGTCAAAATCGCCCCTTCGATGCTCAGTCAGTCTTGGATGGGCTCAGATTTTACCAATGATGACTTAATTAATCAGTCTTCCATCGTGGTGGATTATCGCCATCAGATGGTCGGCAAGGAGGTATTTGATTCCGATCCGACCTGGGTTATCGATGCGATTGCCAAACCGAATGCGCCTGTGGTGTGGAATAAAGTACGTTTGTGGATCTCTCAAAACACTTACCTGCAGCGCAAGGTCGAGTTTTACGACGAGTTTGATGAGCTGGTCAACACCATGAAAACCTACGATGTGAAAATGCTGGGTGGACGGCAGCTTGCGTCCAGAATGGAAATGCTGCCTGCGGATAAACCGGGCAATAAAACCCAGATTATTACCCATCAGGCGCAATTCAATTTTGCTGTAAAAGACAGTTTTTTTTCTCGTTAAGCCAAATGAAAGCACTGCGTGACTGACGTAAACAGGAGGCTTTATGTTAGTGAAGTTAGCGTGGCGTAATTTATGGCGGCAGAAACGACGGACGGTTCTTACCGCGTCTGCATTGGCATTGGCGCTGGCGTTGTCGTTGTTTATGCGCTGCCTGCAAGAAGGGAGCTATGCCAACAATATTGAAAATGCAGCCCGATTCTACACCGGGTTAATACAAATTCAGCATCCTGAATTTTCGGATAGCCAGAGTATCGATGATTTGCTGCCAGTAGATAGTCAGTTTATTGCACCGGCAAAAAGTCACCCAAATATCAAACGTATATTGCCGAGAATTGAATCCTTCGCATTGGCTGCTGCTGGTGACAAATCGAAAGGCGTGATGGTAATGGGCGTGCTCCCCGAGCTGGAGAATGACTACTCGGGTATAGCTGGCAAGTTAAGTGAAGGGACGTTCCTGTCTGCCGAAGACAAGCAAGTATTGATTGGCGAAGGCTTGGCTCGCTTTTTAAATTTGCAGGTTGGTGATGAAATTATCCTTTACGGTCAGGGATATCGGGGCCAGACCGCCGCAGGTTTGTATCCTATCAAAGGGATACTGGATTTCCCGATGCCTCAGCTTGATAACCAGTTGGTTATATGCCGTTGGCACTGGCACAAACTTTATACAGTACCGAGCAACAAGTCACTGCCTGGGTGCTGCACACTCGTACTTTGTCGGCACTGCCGCAGACCGTTGCAGAGTTAAGCGCGGATTATGACGGGCAGGCAAATGTCCGCGACTGGCAGGATCTTTCTCCGGAGATGGCACAGCAAATTCTGATGGATAAAGCTGGTGGCATTATCATGATGTACCTGCTTTATGGCGTGGTGGGCTTCGGTTTGTTTGCTACCTTGCTGATGATGACTCTTGAGCGCCAGCGCGAGTTTGGCGTCATGCTGGCAACCGGACTATTGCGAAAGAAGCTGCTTGCTCTCATTAGTATCGAATCATTGTTTATTGCCCTTTTTGGCGTTGTTCTTGGATTGGGGATCTCCGCGCCATTTCTTATCTGGTTTTACTATAACCCGATAGTGCTAACGGGCGAGACAGCGGAAATGATCCTGGAAATGGGCTGGGATCCGGTCTTACCGATCCTGCTGGAACCGTGGTTGTTTATCAATCAGATAACGATCGTATTGGGTCTGTTGCTACTTTGCTTGATCTACCCGATGTGGCGTGTCTATCAGCTGGATTTGGTCAGTGCATTAAAAGGAGGCGGACATGCTGGTTAAATTGGCTTGGCGCAATTTATGGCGCAATAAATTACGAACCAGCATCATGCTCAGTGCCATGGTATTCGGCTGATGGGTGTAGTCAGTATGATGGGCTTTATGACTGGCATGTACGGCAGCATGATAGATAACGCTATTGCCTGGCAGACCAGTCATATCCAGGTTCATAACAGCCGCTACCTCAACAACCCTGATATCAATTCAACGATTGTCGATTCCCACCAGCTTATTGCATCAATTGAACAACTGCCGCAAGTAAGAGCCTTGTCGGCACGGTTTGTTGCCGATGGTATGGTAGCCTCGGCACGCAGCGCCCGCGGGGTAAGAATCAATGGCATCGATTTGGAGTCAGAAGCTTGGTAACACCACTGGCAGCCAATATCCGGCAAGGTGAATGGCTGTCATCGAAAGGGCGCAATCCTGTCTTGGTTTCAAACAAAACAGCGGAACGGTTGCGGCTGCGTGTCGGGTCCAAGGTGGTACTGACATTCACCAACGCCAGCGGTGATGTAACCGGGGCGGCGTTTCGTGTTCGCGGAATATTTAAAACCCCCTCTTCAGGATTTGATGAAGGCAATGTTTTTGTTCGGCGTGGCGATCTAATGGCATTGGCCGGCATTGAAGGCAGCCATGAAATAGCCATATTGCTGGGTGACGAAAAAGCGGCGTTCTCTTTGCGAGACGTACTGCAAGCGCAGACATCAAACCAAAATACTGTCCGGGATTGGCAGCAGGTCCAACCGATGCTGGCTTCGATTATTAACCAGATGGGTACCAGCAATGCGATTATGCTGGGGATCTTTGTCCTCGCACTGAGCTTTGGCATCGTCAATATTATGTTGATGTCGGTATTCGAGCGTACCCGGGAGTTCGGCGTGCTGATGGCGGTGGGTATGCAAAAGCACAACATCTTTCTGTTAATTATGCTGGAAACAACATGGCTTGGGATCACCGGTGCATTACTGGGGATAGCCGGTAGTGTGGGGCTAATGCGGCTCTTGCAGCATACCGGCGTACCGCTCGGCAAGCTTGCCGAAGGGCTCGGGGCGTTTGGTGTCGATACCACCTTGTATCCTCAGGTTTCCCTGACGGACTACCAGATGATTTTTATCACCGTAGTCGCTGCGAGCATTGTGGCTGCACTTTATCCGGCGCGCCAAATTCTAAAGCAGCGTCCTGTTGATGCAATGGCGGAGAAACATTGATCATGACGATTCAGACCAACCAGCTTTGTAAAACGTATAACCCTGAATCGGATTTTCCGGTTCATGCCGTGAAACACCTTGATTTGGCTATTGAACAGGGTGAATTTGTCGCCGTGATGGGGCCTTCGGGTTCTGGCAAGACTACCTTGCTCAATATGTTGGGAGGTATTGATACACCAACTTCGGGTGAGGTGCGTATCGATGACTGTGACATCTGCGAGTTGAAAGAGAAGGAGTTGATCGCATTTCGTCGTGATCATATCGGTTTTATCTTTCAGGATTACAGTCTGCTACCGGTACTGACCGCATTGGAAAATGTCGAGTTCGTAATGCAGTTGCAGGGGCATAGCGAAAAAGAGTGCCGACAGCGCGCGAGCGCATTATTGAAACAGGTTGGCCTTACCGATCAGCAGCACAAAATACCGGCCAAGCTATCCGGTGGCCAGCAGCAACGGGTAGCGGTGGCAAGGGCATTGGCACCAAGACCTCGCTTTGTGATGGCTGACGAGCCGACAGCCAATCTCGATGCGCAAAGTACCGCCGAGCTGCTCGATATCATGCAGCAGCTAAACGAAAAAGAAGGGACGACGTTTATCTTTTCGACCCATGATCCCCGGGTAATTAAGCGGGCGCGGCGGGTAATCGTGTTTGAAGACGGGGAGCTGAAAGAGGATCGTCGCCAGTGAAGACGCCTCTCATGATTGCCGCTGTTGTCAGTGTATCGGTTATGGCACAAGTTCCGGGTTTAGAGCCGGAGCAAGACTGGGACTTGAACGGTTATCTTAAATATATGGCTACAGCGACTTTTCCTGATGGTCAAAGCAGCCGTCTGGATCATCTTGTTCACCAGCGGTTTAATTTTGAATATCGTTTCAACAGTGATGTCCGCTTTAATGTCGGGATGCGTAACCGTCTGTTGTTTGGCGATACCGCTGAAACTCCGGGGTTCGGTCAGCTGGTGGGTTTTGACCCGGGCTATATGGATTTGTCGACCAACTGGCTGGACAAAAATGATGTTGTCGGCACCACGCAGCTAGATCGCCTTTATCTTACTTGGCAGCATCAAGACTGGCAGTTGCAAACCGGCCGCTTTCGGATTAACTGGGGAATGACAACCCTTTGGAATCCCAACGATATCTTTAACTCCTATTCTATTTATGATTTTGATTACGAAGAACGATCCGGATCTGATGCTGTAATGATCAGCCGCAAGCTGGGCTTTGCCAGCACGGTAGACGTCGTCTATAGCCCAAGTCAAGATAGTGAACTTGAGAGCTATGCCGGTCGTTATCTGTTCAACCGACAAGGTTGGGATATGCAGTTATTGGTGGGCAAGTCAGGTCTGGATGATGTGATAGGGGCAGGTTTTGCCGGGGATATACAAGGCGCAGGGTTCCGTGGCGAAGTTAGCTGGTTCAATCCTGTTCGTGATGAATGGCAGGGGGAGAGTCTGGAATCGTCATTTGTCGCCAGCGTGGAAGCTGACTATAGCTTTGGCGGTAAACGTAACTGGATGACACGGGCAGCAATACTCCATATCTCCAATCCGAAAGAGCCCCGAAATGCCTTGTTGTTTCTCAACCTACCGCTGACAGCCCGCACATTGAGTTTTACCAAACTGAGCTGGTATGCCGATGCCGGTTTTGATATTTCATCGTTGAGTCGATTGACTTTCTCTGCCACCTATTATGACGATGGTTCGTTCTTTATCGGGGCGAACAATACTTATTCATTGGCGGATGATTGGCAGATGCTGACTGTTATTCAGCGCTTTGACGGTAGCAGTGATAGCCTATTCGGGCAAACGGCAAATACGCAGCTGTTCTGGCAGGTGAGATGGAGTTTTTAGGTATATTCTAGGTATTAGTAACAAGGTACAAATAACGAGGGGCGGGTAATGAAATTTGAGTAACGAGCTTTTAAGTGCTCGTTACTCGTATCTAATTAAGCGATATTATGACTCTGACCACCGGCATCCTTGAGCCAGTTATGGAGATGGGTTTGCAGTTCGCCCAACTGATCAGGCCCGATAATGGCCAGTCCCAGATCCTGGGCACGGACCAAATCATGATGGCGTAGCGGACGGAAACTAACTAGCATTGCACGCGCTTGCAGGCCGCCAAGCAGATCACGCAGTGATTCCAGCTTGTACAAGGTGTCATCACCGTCGTCACGCATGCCTTTGGTTTTGCACTCGATGATATGAAGTTTGTTATTCACCACCGTGGCAACATCCAGCTCGTTTCGAACTTCTCGCTCACCAATCTTACGGTATACCTGAACACCTAGAGAGTGATCTTGAATGGTCGGTAATTCATTCTGAATTGCACGTACTGTGCTGTGTACCAGATTCTCTAACCATTCACCGTTGGCAAAGCGACGGGCTTCTTCGTGCTTGAAGGTCAGGATGCCATTTTTGTAAGACGCCAGGCCGGTATCATCTAAATCGGCCAGTAACATCCCGAGTTCTTTATAGCCTTGTTGTTTTTCACTCAGTGCGACGTCTAGCTTTTGCTCTTTGCGACAGGTCGTAGCGAGGTAGTTTAGAGTAGCAAGGCCAGGTCCCAGCTCCAGCGCTGAACTTGCCCAGCGTTGACCTAGCTCCCACAGTTGATCGTTCAGTGTTTCCGGAACCGTCGTTTCTGGCAGCTCACAGCGAGCGCCGAAAATGGTCAAATAGTCGGTTAGCTGAATCCTGTCCTCTACCTGCTGTTGCTCACGGTCTGTTGGATATAGCCAGCACATTTCGTCACTGAAAGGTTCTATTACATAGATTGGCCAGTGGTAGGTACGGAAAACTTCATAGGCAGAAAGCAGGCGGTGACGAAGGCCACAGCTAGCGTTGAACCAAATTTCAGATTGCTGATCTTTGAGCTTGGCGGCAAGCTCATTGAGACGGCGGCGGATACAGGTGATATTGATGGAGTCTGGAATGGTAAAGAATTCGGCTTGAATATTACGCGGAGCCAGAATGGAGGCCAGACGATCATACTGTTCCCGTTGTGATTCGGTGCCGATAAAAATCATGTTATCAGCAGGAATACCGTGGTCGAGTAAAGGGGTAATCAGTCTTACAGGGTCCTGATCGATAATGCCAACGTGAGTAATCATAATTATCCTTATGCTTTTACTCGTGTGGGCATATTAAAAAGGGGGAAGCAAAAGAACAGGCCAACACGACTTTTAGCAATTTATAGCTTTAATGTTCAGTTCAATATCAAACTAAACAAATACTGTTCATTTGATATCAGATATGGGGACGGAACATAATTAATTCAAGTAAATACCGTCACAGTGTGCAATTTATCCGATTTTGCTTCAGGGAATGTCTGCTTACTGTAAGTATTTGTCATTAATCACTACTTTGTCATTTTTTTTCGTTGTTTTGTTAGCTGAAAGTGGAGATTTGTTGCTAGCAGGAAGGATTTTGAGATGATGACGAGGAAAATGATTGAAATCCTGAGCATGTCAGTGACAATAGGGAGGATTGTATTCGCTTGTATTAATTATGACTCAGAAGCTCACTATTCTCGATATTGCAAAATTGGCCGGGGTTGGAAAATCAACGGTATCCCGTGTTCTTACCAATGATCCCAAGGTAAAACCTGAAACCCGTGAAAAGGTTGAACAGGTAATCCGGGATTCAGGCTATGTGCCATCCAAATCGGCACAGGCCATGCGGGGTGGCAGTGCTAAAGTGGTGGGGATCATTCTTTCTCGTTTAGACTCTCCATCGGAAAATAAGGCGGTAAGTGGGATCTTGGAAGTGATCTATCAGGCCGGCTACGATGCCGTGATCATGGAGAGCCAGTTCAACACCGAGAAAACCAACGAGCATCTTGCGGTATTGCAAAAGCGCAATGTTGACGGGGTGATCGTGTTTGGCTTTTCTGATTGTGATTTAACGGCGATAGAGTCCCTCAAGCACAAAGCGGTTGTGATCGCGGTTGATACCGATAGGATCTCATCGGTCGGTTATGACAATCACGGTATTATCGAGCTGGCGATGAATCACTTTTTGCAGCAGGGCAAACGATTTGTGAGTTATGTCGGCGTAGATCCGAGTGATAAAACAACGGGCCTGATGCGTTTGAATGCCTATAAAGCATGTTGTCAGCAGGCCGGTATCGAACCCTGCTACCAAACCGGGCAGCTTAGTCATGAAAGTGCGTATCAGCTGACTGATGATGTGGTGCAACCAGAAACTCAAGCTATTGTCTGTGCCAGTGATACCTTGGCAATGGGTGTTGCCAAGCGCCTTCAGGAACTGGGGCGCAGTGATATCCAAGTTTCTGGTGTCGGTGCTACTGATCTCCTTTCTTTCATCTTTCCCAATACCTTCAGCATTGATCCGGGTTATTTCAAGGCC
>LLEN01000070.1_pt1 | contig 22088 bp, 32 predicted proteins | sample 595881 | NCBI WGS metagenome assembly LLEN01 (sample SAMN02919314, study PRJNA255460) | bioreactor metagenome | biome: chemostat; feature: culture 2012_10.3; material: sediment; isolation source: day86 10degC chemostat 2012 inoculated with Wadden Sea sediment taken from... | place: Germany: Bremen ...
AATACGGGATTGTGTTCAACCAGCCAAACTTCGTCCGTGGTTTCTGAACCGCGTTGATCTGTGAATTCGTGCATGGCCTGCCAAGTTGCTTCGTAGTCTCGACGGCCAAGGTTCCGAATAATAATATTTTTTTTGCAATTTAACACCCATATTGTCGCCAGGCTACACCTGGGCAAATGACACCGCATATGGGTGCATTATAAAACTTGGCGGACAGTTATACAGCCTCCAAATTGTAGGGACTTTCTGGTGCGATTAAAGGACCACGCGGACAATATCAATCTCACCCAGCTCTTTATACAGCGTCTCGACCTGTTCGATCGATGTTGCGGTGATCGAAACAGAAACAGCACTGTAAGTACTTACACTTGGTTTTACTGTCGGGGTATAATCACCTGGGGCGTGGCGCTGAATAACTTCAACAACCAGATCCGGTAGTTCAGGTTTGTTGTAACCCATCACCTTGTAGGCAAACTTACAAGGAAACTCGAGTAGGTCTTTTAGTTTTGGTTGTTCTTGCTGCTGCATTCTGAGCTCCAGGGTTTAGCATTCGGCATTACGGTGTTTTAGCAGAGCATATTAATGGCTCAACCGCTATAAAACAAGCATCTGACTGTAGCGGTAGTGGGGGGCAGATACAAAAAGAGGCAACATTCGTTGCCTCTTTCTATTGGTTTTCAGTAAGCTGGATTAGCTCACCCAGCCTTTAAACAGCAACATAATATAATCAATTAAGCGACTGAACAGACCACCTTCGTTAACATCATTCAATGCCAGAAGCGGGTACTCGGCAATGTCTTCCTCACCCACACGGTAGTAAAGTTTACCCACTACATCGCCTTTGGCAATCGGGGCTTTTAGCTCTTTTTCCAATACAAAGCTGGCTTTCAAATCTTTGGTTTGGCCGCGAGGCAGGGTGACGAAGGTATCTTTGCTGACACCCAATGACACTTCATCAGCATCGCCCATCCAGACTTTTTCAGTCACGAATGTTTCATTGGCTTTGTGCGGTGATACGGTTTCAAAGAAGCGGAAACCGTAGTTTAGCAGCTTCTTGCTTTCGGCTTTACGGGCATTGGGGCTCTTGGTACCCATTACCACCGAGATGAGGCGCATCTTTCCTTCGGTTGCCGTACTTACCAAGCTGTAACCGGCATTGTTAGTATGGCCAGTTTTCAGCCGTCAACGTTTAGGCTTTTATCCCACAGAAGGCTGTTGCGGTTGTACTGAGTGATACCGTTGTAAGTAAACGACTTCTCTTTATAGATCGCAAACTCATCCGGAACGTCACGGATCAGGCCCTGCGCCAGAAGCGCCATGTCATAGGGGGTTGTCAGCAGTTTCGGGTTATCAAGACCATGAACATTGGCAAAGTTGGTGGAGTCCATACCTAGGGTCTTGGCCCAGGCATTCATTAAATCGACAAAAGACTCTTCCGAACCGGCGACATGCTCAGCCATTGCGACACAGGCATCGTTACCCGACTGGATAACAATACCGCGGTTGAGGTCGGCGACTTTGACTTCGCTACCGACTTCAATAAACATTTTTGATGAGCCCGGGAAGTTCTTGGCCCACGCATTCTTACTGATCACCACCGTGTCATCCATCGAGATGTTGCCTCGACTGACTTCCTGACCGATGACGTAGCTGGTCATCATTTTGGTCAGGCTCGCCGGCGGGATCTGAACATATTCTTTGTTTCCGGCAAGAATTTTACCGGAGTGGTAGTCCATCAGGACATAGCCCTTAGCAGCAATCTGAGGGGCTTCAGGTACTACAGCTGGTGCAGCTGCGATAGAGCTGACGCTAGCATAGTCGCTGATACAGCTACAGAACGAATAAGTGCAGCAGATTTCTTCATGATAGTTGTAACTTAATTTGTCGATTGCAAAAAAAACTTTACACACTATATCAGATTGAAAACTTAGAACCAGTTTTGCCGCCCCAGAAGGCGGCAAGTTTAGAATTCTTACTATTCTTTGACATAAATATGTGCAAGCCCGTTATTGATAGAGTCGAGATTGTTACTTTTGTTCCAGCTCGCGTTGCGAAGTAATGATGAACGCTTGCGGGTAGAGGCTGGTTTTCGCTTTATCTCGCTGGAAAATTGCCTCGTCGCGGTCCAGGTAAGGACCAAGGCGAAGGCGGTATATTTCTGCTGATTCGGCTTTTTTTTAAGTCGACTTGGGTGGCAAAGTCTTGCTCTAGCTGCGCAGCTATTTCATTTGCTTTTATTTCATCGGTGACGGCTGCCAATTGCACGAAATAGAAGTGTGGATTGGCACTTTGCCACTCGTCGGAAGACTCTGGTTTGGGCACTTGGATCAGTTCAATTTTGACCGGGGCTGTTCCGTGTTTGACCACATCCAGTTTCGCTGCCGCCGCCATGCTTAAATCGATGATTCGGCCTTCATGAAATGGGCCGCGGTCATTGACCCGCACAACCGCCGTTTTGCCATTATCGGTATTGGTGACCTTGACATAGCTTGGCAGAGGAAGGGTCTTGTGGGCTGCCGTCATCGAGTACATGTCATAAATTTCACCGTTCGAGGTTTTGTGACCGTGAAATTTTTTTCCCGTACCAGGAGGCATAGCCTTCTTCGGTAAAGACAGTGTTGGCATCCACTATTTTATAGTCCTGGCCACGCAGCGTGTAGTCTTTGTTGCCGGCTAAACTTCTGGGCTCATAGCGAGGTTGGGCATCTTCAATATGGTCCAGTGTCGGCGACGACTCAGGGGCTACATCATCGGCAATATCGTAGCGCTCACTGCTCGGTGTCGAGCTACAGCCTGCCAGAAAGAGTAATAGTAAAATAGGATATGCGCGCATTTAGGTCGCCTTAGACAACATTTTTCTATGGGTGTGAATAGACATCAGGATTCCGAAGCCCGCCATCAGGGTTACCATGGAGGTTCCGCCATAACTGACCAGAGGAAGGGGAACCCCTACCACCGGCAATAGGCCGCTTACCATGCCTATGTTAACAAAGATATAGACGAAAAAGCTCAGTACGATACTGCCGGCCATCATACGGCCAAATGCCGTCTGTGCCCGACTGGCAAGCATGAGTCCTCGACCAATTATAAACAGGTAGATCGCGAGCAGGCAGATCACGCCGATCAGCCCCCACTCCTCGGCAATCACCGCAAAAATAAAGTCAGTATGGCGTTCGGGCAGAAACTCTAGCTGGGACTGGGTGCCTTGCATCCATCCCTTGCCGGCCATACCTCCCGAGCCGATTGCTATTTTTGATTGAATAATGTGGTAACCCGCCCCGAGTGGATCCGATTCCGGATTAAACAAGGTCAGTACTCGGGTACGTTGGTAGTCGCGCATCAGGAACAGCCATAATACCGGGATAAATGCTCCGAGCAGTACGCCAGCCGCACCAATGATCCGCCAGCTGATACCGGACAGGAACAGGACGAATACACCAGATGCTGCAATCAGGATAGAGGTTCCGAGATCAGGCTGCTTGGCAATCAGAATCGTCGGGACAAAGATCATAACCAGCGCAATGACTATGTTACGAAAGCTCGGGGGCAGGGGCTGGTTGCCGATAAAGCGCGCGACCATCAGTGGTACCGCCAGCTTGATCAGTTCTGATGGCTGAAAGCGGACGAAACCTAAGTTCAGCCAGCGCTGTGCCCCTTTTGACGCCTCACCAAAAAAAACAAAACGCCAAGCAACAGTAGCAGTCCAACACCGAACAGATAGGGAGCCCACGTTTCGTAGTGGCGCGGAGCTATTTGGGCAAGGATAAACATCACGCCAAGCGATAGGCACATACGGACAGCCTGACGCTCCATCATTGGCAGGCTCTGGCCACTGGCACTGTACATAACCAGCAGGGCAAATGCCATCAACGTCAGTATACCCAGCAGAAGCGGCATATCGAGATGCAGGCGATCACTGAGGGTTCGTTTTTTTTCCTGTCGCGGCCATGACACTCATTGGCTTACCTCGGCTAACTTGGCACCAGTTACCGTTTGTGATTGGTCTGGCTGCTTGGGTTTGAGCAGTATATGATCAAAGATTTTCCGAGCTACAGGGCCACCGTTGGATGATCCGCCGCCTGCATTCTCAAGTACCATCGAGACCACGACTTCTGGTTTTTCGTAGGGTGCAAAGGCAGTAAATAAGGCGTGATCGCGCAGGTGCTCTTCTAGTTCTTCCGCGTTATATTTTTGGTCTTCAGCCAAACCGAAAACCTGTGCAGAACCTGATTTGCCGCCAGCTTTGTATTCGGCGCCGTAAAAGGCGCGGCGTGCCGTACCGCGGGTACCGAACAGTACACGGTACATGCCATTTTTGGCGATATCCCAGTATTGTTGCTCGACATTGGTTATGGGCGGGTACTCATCAAACTTGGCCGGAGTGACCGTATCATTATCAATGATGTCTTTGAGCAGGTGTGGCGCACGAACAACACCGTTATTGACCAGTACCGTTGTGGCCTTGGCGATCTGCAATGGTGTCGCTGTCCAGTATCCCTGGCCGATCCCGACCGGAATGGTATCACCCTGATACCATGGCTGGCGGAATCGAGCCTGCTTCCATTCTCGGGTTGGCATGTTGGCTTTGCTTTCTTCATGGATATCAATACCGGTATAGTCACCGTAACCAAAACGGCTCATCCAGTCAGAGATACGGTCGATCCCCAGATCATAGGCAACCTGATAGAAGAAGGTATCGACGGATTCTTCAATGGCCTTGCTGATATTGACTTTACCATGCCCCCAGCGCTTCCAGTCACGGAATGGGCGGCTATTGGAATTAGGGATCTTCCAGTAGCCAGGATCGTTACGGGTGGTACGCGTTGTGATCACGCCTTCGCTCAATGCCGCAACGGCTATCATTGGCTTTATGGTTGAGGCCGGCGGATAAATCCCCAGCGTCACACGGTTAACAAGTGGACGGTCTTTGTCGTTCAGGAGTTCGCGGTATCTCTTGCCTGAAATTCCGTGAACAAAGAGATTCGGATCGTAGCTTGGGCTCGATATCATGGCTAGTACTGAAGAGTCTCGCGGATCGAGTACTACGACCGAACCACGTTTGAATTTGATGATTTCCTCGCCGGTGTCCGGATCCAGCTTGCGCTCTGTCAGCAGTTCTTTTACATACAACTGCAGTTCGATATCGAGATTAAGACGAATATCTTTGCCCGGAATAGGCGGTACATATTTCAGGGTACGGATGACTCGTCCGCGACTGTTTACTTCGACTTCCTGGTAGCCGGAGGTGCCGTGCAGCAAATCCTCGTAATACTTTTCGATCCCTAGCTTGCCCATATCGCGGGTTGCTTTGTAGTTGCTGATTTTTTTTCTTCGCGCTCAAGACGCTGGAGATCGCGGTCATTGATTTTGGCCACGTAACCCAGCACATGCGTCATAGCATCACCGTAGGGGTAATATCGCTTGAGGTAGGCTTTGACCTCTACACCCGGGAAGTTATGCTGGTTAACCGAAAATAGTGCAACCTGCTGTTCAGACAGTTGGTTCAAAATTGGAACTGATTTGAAGCGACGAGTACGGCGGCGTTCTTTGCGGAACCGAACGATATTTTCATCAGTGATCGCCATCAACTCTTTCAGGCGGGCAAAAGTATCTTCAAGATCGTCGACTTTTTCCGTCGTGATCTCCAGTGAGTAAACTGGGCGGTTTTCGGCCAGAAGAATACCATTGCGGTCGTAGATCAGGCCGCGGTTTGGTGATACTGGAACAATTTTTATTCGGTTATCGTTTGATCGGGTCTGGTAGTCATCATGCTGGCTGACCTGGATGTGGTACAGATTAGTGAGCAGCAGACCTACCAGCACGAGGATACCGATAAATGAGACAAGAGCCCGGCGGAAAAAAGAGCGCCGACTCAGCCCGATGGTCGCGGATCTGGGTTCGCTTTTGTCTCATTGGCAATTATTCTCTGTGGTAAGGGTGGTTAGCTGTAATACTCCACGCACGGTAGAGGCTTTCTGCCATCACCACCCGTACCAAAGGGTGGGGAAGTGTCAGAGGAGACAACGACCAGCTTTGATCAGCCGCAGCTTTACACGCTGGAGCCAAGCCTTCCGGTCCGCCGATCAGGATCGAGACATCACGACCGTCCAGCTTCCAGCTTTCCAGCTGCTCGGCAAGTTGCTCGGTATCCCAGCGCTTGCCCGGAATATCCAGGGTCACAATTCGGTTACCTTTAGCGACAGCTGCCAGCATCCCTTCGCCTTCTTTTTGCAAAATGCGGGCGATATCGGCATTTTTTTTCCCCGTTTTCCAGCCGGGATCTCTATTAGTTCCAACGGCATGTCTTTCGGGAAGCGGCGGCTATACTCTTTATAGCCTTCTTCGACCCATTTGGGCATCTTGTTGCCCACGGCAATCAATTGAAGCTTCATTGTTAGTTAGCCCCAAAGCTTCTCCAGTTGGTACAGGTTACGAGTGTCTTCCTGCATGATATGTAGCATCACGCTACCCATATCTACCACAACCCATTCGCCATCGTCTTCACCGCTGATCCCAAATGGAGGATAATCGATCAGTTTTGACTCTTTGTTGACGTGATCCGCAATCGAGGCTACATGGCGATTAGATGTACCCGTACACACTACCATGAACTCTGTGATGCTCGACTTTCCGCGTACGTCTAGTGTCACAATGTCCTGGGCTTTAATATCGTCAACTTTATCAACAATAAAATCGTGTAGTTCTTGAACCTGCAAAGGAATCCCCTCATTTGAGTGATTGGTGTAATTTAGTCGGCCCCAGATCGATCTGAGTCACAATTTAGCGGCGCAGTATACCATGCACAAGCCTGTTCGATACAAGTTGGCAGTAACTTTACATAAATACCAAGTTAAATAATGAACGGCGATTCAGAAGGTGACTGTTAAGCTTGGTAATTGCGTGAAAATTACTGAACCATGGTGTGTGTCCGTATGCCACACATTTCAGCACACAGGCAGAGAGAGCCGGCCAGGGTTTAAAATTAAAGTTTGTTTTGACTTCTACCTCAAGTCTTGCCAGTTGCTGTAATAGCTGTACCAGCGTTTTGAGCGGCAGGCGGTGTAGCGCACCGATATATACCTCACGGCGGCTTTGCCAGATGCGAAACTGCTCAAAAATAATGCTCAGTGGGGTCCCCTTGCTACCCATCTCCTGCATTTTATACAGCTGAGTCAGCTCTCGCTGCAAGGTACGCAGCAGAATCACCGCCTCGATCCCTTCGCCTTCCAACTGGCGGAGCACCCGCTGGCTGCGTTTGCTCTGTCCGGCAAGAACGGCATCGACAAGCTGGAATGGTGTGTAATGGTTATGGCGGCTCAGCGCCTCCTCGAGACGGATCACCGTCAGTGCGCCGTCAGGGTAAAGCAAGGTAAGTTTTTGCAGGCTTTGTGCAAGTGCCAGTAAATTCCCTTCATGCCATTGTGCCAGCATTAGAACGGACTCATGATCGGCCTGGAGCCTAGCTGTTGGCATCGTCCCTGGATGAATCGCGGCAGATGACGGGCGTCGGGGGTATTGCACGGAATATACAGACCCAGTTCGGCCACTGTCTTGAACCATTTGGCACTTTCCTGCTTTTTATTCAGACGAGGGCCGTGCATCAATAACAGAATGTCATTGTGCAGGGTTGCAATCACTTCTTGGAGCGCCTTGGCCTGGTTGGCATTAAAGCCGGCTTCCGGCACTTCCAATTCAATAATCTGGCGTGAAGAAAAGAGGCTCATTGCCTGAGTACTGTCGAGTACCTGGTTCCAGTCTAGCTGGGCATCAATGGTAAACGTGTGGCGTTCGTCAAACCCGGCTAGCTGGGCAGTTTGCTTGATTTGGTTGCCGCATTCTTGCTTCAGCAGCGGTTCGTTGCCGAACAGAAGATAGGCTTGACGCAGCCCTTTGCTCAGCTGCTGCGTCAGTTGTTCCGGATAAATTCTCATTCTGCTGTGTTGCTCGGGCTTGTCTCGTCGGTAAAGAGGGCGTTGCCTGCCTGGGTGTCTTCAACTGCTTCTGTTGTTACCGTGGTGTCAGCCGACTTATCGCTGTTGCCTTCAAGCATGGCTTCCAGCTCTTCCTCTTCCAGTTTATTGAATACTGCCGTCAGGCGGGCTAGCTGACGCATGATCTGGCGCGAAGCCTGCTGGCGCATTTCATCTTCAATCATGTCGCGTTCGACTGACTTGGCCAGTGCCGTCAGTGGGTTGTCGAGGAAAGTACGGTTGACCTTAGTACTGTAAGCCTGGCTTCCTTTCTCAGGAACGACAATGTTGTAGTTAACAACGTAAGTCAGTTCGTATTCGGCCGCACGGCTATTTTGGTACAACGACAAGGTACGCTCGCCGAGCGATTCGCTGATCAGGTGCAAATTCGGTACTGTCTCTGACGGCGGTACGGATTCAACCCCATGCAGTTTGAACTGAGATTCAACCTGTCGGGTTAGCTGGCCGTATTGGTCAAAGCTGGTCAGGGATAGTTTGGCGATATCATCGGGCAACATATAGTTACCGCGAAGGTGGAAACCACAAGAAGCAGTGGCAAGAGCCATGACTGCAACAAAGAGGGTTCGGATTGTGCTTTTTAAGGAAAAGAAAGCTTTCACCGAGTCTGCTCCATGAAAAATTAAGTGGAAACTGACCGGTCAACGTCGTTAAACCGGCAGAGAGAGTGGGTGGACCGGTTGGGAGCCGTCCAGTGGTCCCCGACTGACGGGAACCACTGATTAGGCACTAATAAATTGCTTTAGTTCGCAACCGTTTTAGTTCGCGACAATATTCAGCAATTTACCAGGAACGTAGATCACTTTACGAATGGTCTTGTCGTCAGTGAACTTGGTTACGTTCTCATCGTTTAGTGCTATATCTTCAACCTGTTCTTTGGTCGAGTCAGCAGCAACTGTCAGCTTGGCGCGTAGCTTACCGTTTACCTGTACGATGATCAGTTTTTCGTCTTCAACCAATGCTTTTGCATCGGCTTCAGGCCAGACGGCTTGATCGATATTGCTTTCACCTAATGCTTCCCACATTTCGTAACTGATGTGTGGTGTCATTGGGTACAGCATACGAACGATAGCTTTTAGTGCTTCATCAAGCAATGCACGGTCTTGTACTGAGTCCTGAGAGGCTTTCGCTAGTTTGTTCATCAACTCCATGATTGCAGCAATCGCAGTATTGAACGTCTGACGACGGCCAATATCATCGCTCACTTTAGCAATGGTCTTGTGAACATCACGGCGAAGTGCTTTCTGGTCTGAAGACAGCGCTGCAACTTCAACTGCTTCTGCTGCGCCTTTCGTTGCGTGCTCGTTAACCAGTTTCCAAACACGTTTTAGGAAGCGGTTAGCCCCTTCAACACCAGACTCCTGCCATTCAAGCGTCATGTCTGCAGGTGATGCAAACATCATGAATAGACGAACCGTATCCGCACCGAACTTATCAATCATTTCTTGCGGGTCGATACCGTTGTTCTTCGACTTGGACATTTTCGTCATGCCGGTGTGAACAACGTCGTTGCCCTCGTTATCTGTTGCTTTAACGATACGGCCTTTCTCGTCGCGCTCGATAGTTACATCGTTTGGAGAAACCCACACTTTGGCGCCTTTGTCGTTGGTGTGGTAAAAGGCATCAGCCAGTACCATACCTTGACAAAGAAGCTGCTTGAACGGCTCGTCAGACGTTACGTAACCTGCGTCACGCAGCAACTTGTGGAAGAAGCGCGAGTACAGAAGGTGCATACAAGCGTGCTCGATACCACCAACGTACTGGTCTACAGGTAGCCAGTAGTTTGCTTTTTCTGGGTCTAGAATATCGTCAGCTTGTGGTGAACAGTAACGTGCGTAGTACCAAGATGATTCCATGAAGGTATCGAAGGTATCTGTTTCGCGCAGTGCTGGCTCGCCGTTAAAAGTGGTTTTTGCCCACTCTTTGTCAGCTTTGATCGGGCTTGTCACACCGTCCATTACCACGTCTTCCGGTAGGATCACAGGTAGTTGGTCAGCTGGAACCGGGTGAACTTCACCGTCTTCAGTGGTTACCATTGGGATTGGCGCACCCCAGTAGCGTTGACGAGATACGCCCCAGTCACGTAAACGGAAGTTAACGGTTTTCTTGCCTTTACCTTCAGCTTCTAGTTTTGCTGCAATGGCATCGAAAGCTGATTGGAAGCCTAGGCCGTCAAATTCGCCAGAATCAAACAATACGCCTTTTTCAGTATAAGCCGCTTCAGATACGTCTAGCTCGCTACCGTCTTCTGGTTTGATAACCGGAATGATATCTAGGCCGTATTTGGTTGCGAATTCATAGTCACGTTGATCGTGCGCAGGTACTGCCATTACAGCGCCTGTACCGTAATTCATCAGTACGAAGTTAGCGACGAAGACAGGAACGCGACGACCGTTTAGTGGGTGAATTGCGTAAAGGCCTGTTGCCATGCCTTTTTTTTCTCCATGGTTGCAAGCTCAGCTTCTGCAACTTTGGTGTTTTTGCATTCGTCGTTGAATGCCGCAAGTTCAGGGTTTGATTTCGCTGCAAGCTCAGCCAGAGGGTGACCTGCTGCGATGCCCACATACGTCACACCCATTAGGGTATCAGGACGTGTAGTGTATACGTCTAGTGGTGAATCTTGACCTTCAACAGTGAAAGACAGTTCAACACCTTCAGAGCGACCAATCCAGTTGCGCTGCATGGTTTTCACCATATCAGGCCAACCGTCTAGGTTATCTAGATCGTCAAGTAGCTCTTGCGCGTATTCAGTAATTTTAATGAACACTGTGGAATCTCTTTTTGTTCTACAGGTGTATCACAACGCCAGCAGCAGCCATCTTCTACTTGCTCGTTAGCCAGTACCGTTTGGTCATTCGGACACCAGTTTACAGAAGAGGTTTTTTTTGTAAACCAAGCCTTTTTCGTAAAGCTTAGTGAAAAACTCTTGTTCCCAACGGTAGTACTCAGGGGTACAGGTTGCGAACTCACGGCTCCAGTCGTAACCCAAGCCTAGTGATTTAAGCTGGTTCTTCATGTACTCAATATTTTCATAAGTCCATGGCGCTGGTGCGGTGTTATTTTTTTTACAGCAGCATTTTCTGCTGGCAGGCCAAATGCGTCCCAGCCAATTGGCTGCATAACGTTTTTGCCTTGCAGGCGCTGGTAACGTGAAACGACATCACCGATAGTGTAGTTGCGAACGTGACCCATGTGCAGTCGACCGCTTGGGTACGGGAACATGGAGAGACAGTAGAATTTTTCTTTATTTGGGTCTTCACTTACAACAAAGGTCTTGTTGTTGTCCCAGTGTTCTTGAACTTTCTGTTCAATGTCCTGTGGGCGATATTGTTCTTGCATCGATGACATCCAGGATTTTGTGAGTTGAGTACAAACACATTCAATATAATCGACATAGAATAACTAAAGGTAGAGGTGTCAACAATAGCTGAGGCCAATTCGGATAGTAATTGTTACTTCTGGCCTCTATTGTTGGAGTTAACAACACCAACAGACCGAATCGCGCTACAGAGATAGGAGGTGACCTATGGCTAAGCAAAAAAAAGGAATACGAGGCGCTACTTGAGCAGGTAACTGAAACTCTTAAGCATAGCCCTGATGAGCTTAAGCAATGGGCAGAAACGACAGCGAAATACCGTCAGGCTGCCAGCGATATGACCAAGGACGAATGGGCACTAATTTCAGCCTATTTGAAACGAGATTTGAAAGAGTTCGGTAAAAATGTCGAGGAGAGCCCCGAACCGTTTTCGGAAAGCCCGTTTTACCGCGTGGTGTCAGAAACAATTTGGGAAGGATTGGCCGAAATTACTGATAAGACCCAAATTGAGTGGCACGAGTTGATGGATGATCTACAGCATCAGGCGTCTATCAAGCCGGGGAGATAATTGGCCTTGGTAACCTAGTCTGTGAGAAATGCGGGCACCACGAATTGATCACCCACGTGAAAAAGATTGAGCCCTGTCTTAAATGCGGCCATACCCAGTTTACCCGCCGACCGCTGTCACCCTAATCATTGCAGGCAATGAAAACGCGGGCTTTTCAGCCCGCGGAGAGTCTATTTAGAGTGGATTTACTTGCATTGGCCTAGCTTGCTCCATACTGCCAGTTTGTGCTGTTCTCAGCCGGTGATTGACTTTGGGTCCACCAGTTCGCTTGGTAGGCAATACCGTTTTGCTGAGCTTGTTCACCTGCTTGATACACAGAGCTTGCAGCCCATTGCGGGATGTTGCTGCAATCGAGGGTACCCGGCTGAGGATTCGGCTTTGGCGTCGGTATGATCCCCTTCACCCGCTGCAAGGCTGCAAAGGTGTCGGCAATGCCAGTACCGCAGTTGGAAGTGTTACAACTGCTGCCTGCCGGGAATTCACGTGATGTTTCGGTAATGTACTGTTCGACTTGGTCCGGTGTCAGGCTGGTATCCAGTGAATACATCAGAGCGGCGATACCGGCAATGTGCGGTGCAGCCATACTCGTGCCCATCGAATAGTCGTAGGTATGGTGCTCGGCCTGTCGGAGGCCTGAGTTGTAGCTTGACAGAATACCGCCGGATCGGCCGCCGCCCGGAGCCGTGACGTCAACCTTTGCACCATAGTTGGAATAGAAGGCGCGGTTGCCCTCTTTGTTGTTGGAAGCAACTGATATGACACCCTGGCAGCTGCCAGGTGTGAACCCGCTGACATCCTGGTTGCTGTTTCCGGCTGCCACAATCACAGCAGCCCCTTTGGCTCTCACATCATTAATAGCCTGCTGGTAAGTGTATCCGCACGCACCTTTGCCTCCAAGGCTGAGGTTTAGGACTTTGGCCGGGTAGGGGTTGGCAGGAACGCCGGCGACCTGCAAACCTGCCGCCCAACGCATGCCGTCGGTAATATCAGACGTGTAGCCACCGCAGGCACCTAGTACCCGTACAGGCAAGATGCTGGCTGACCAGGCAACACCCGTTACCCCTTGACCGTTATTGCCTTCGGCAGCGATGGTGCCGGCAACGTGGGTACCATGCCAGGAAGAGTTTCTGTCGCGCGGTGGGTAATTTTGCCCGCATTGACCAGCGATGAGCCAGTCCCCCTCATCCGTCGCGTCACTGTCTCGGGCATTGCCGTCACGTGCCGCTTCTGCATTTTTTTTATGAAGTCATAACCGGGCAGAAGATTGTTCATCAAGTCCGGGTGATCGGGCAGTATTCCGGTATCGATGACGGCGACAACAACATCGGCTCCGCCAGTAGTGACATCCCAGGCTTTAGGTAGGTTGATCCCGCTGACCGAAGAAGAGTAATGCCATTGCTTGCTGAATTCGGGGTCATTCGGTGTTGCAGTTGGCCACATGATCCGGTCAGGTTCGGCATATTCAATAGCGGGATTTTGATTTAGTTGTTTAATAACTGTTTGGAGTTTTTCCTGATCGGCAACTTTCAGTATGTGGGTATTGTTGGCACTAGTACGGATATAGGTTATATCGGCATCGGTTACTTGCTGTAACTGAGCGATGCTGTTACTCGGTGAGGCGTCAGTCAGCATCATTGGATTGTTGGCGCGGTATTTGACGATGATCTGATCGGTAATAGGTTCGTTGTTTTGCGCGAAAGCCGGACTGCTTGCAATAAGCATAGCCAGGGTTGTAGGTAATATTCTCATCTTTCTTCCTTGGTAAGTTATTATTATGAGGACGATTATCCCTCAATCCCAGTGTTCATATTTTGGGGAGGTTTTCAGAAGAAAGATGAAGAGTATGGAAGCATAACTAAAAAAAAGAAGTATCTGTTTCAGAGGGTGTCTTTTGAGGTTGTGATATATGATCAAATTATATGTCCGTAGTCATTGATTTTACTGGTGAATAAGTTTGGTTGTATATGCACTTTTGCTGATTTTATATTGCCATACCGCGTAACATAGGCTGAATCAAAAAAAAGGACTGTGTTTGCCTAGCTTCTTGAAAGTGGCTTAGGGTTGCTTTGGTATCAATATCAATAAAAAGGCGAAGAGTTAATCTTCGCCTTTTCAGTTCCTATTAAGCTTTTTGGAGCTTATCCTCATTGGGATTACTCAATTTCCTGTGGCCGATGATCGCGAAAGTGTCCCGCACGGCGTTTTATCAGGATCATCGAGAGAGTGAGCGACCACAAGATATAGAGATACAGTGGCCAGCTTCCCAAGGAGGTAAAAGGCGTTAGTCCTTCGGTTGGTATCACTGTTGCTCTTAGTACTGCTTTTTCGAACTGTGGGATTTGCTTGACGATCTGGCCGCGATGATCAACCACGCCTGTTACGCCATTATTGGTCGCCCGCAGTAGAGGCTTGCCCAGTTCAAGCGATCGCATCTGGGCTATTTCCATATGCTGGAACGGACCGATAGAAGTGCCGAACCAAGCATCATTCGAGAGAGTTAGCAGTAGCTCGGTATCGATGCTGACATTCTGGCGAACCTGCTCGCTAAATGCAATTCATAGCATAGGGCCGGTGCAAGTGAATAGCCATTGGCCTCAAGGTTGGGTTGGATAAAGCCGCCGCGACTGAATGAAGACATCGGCAGATTGAACAGCGGGGCGATTGGACGCAGCAATTCGCCAAACGGTACGAACTCGCCAAATGGAAGTAGGTGGTGCTTGCTGTAACGGGTGGCACTTTCATATTGGTATGGGCCGTCAGTGTTCATTCCCAGCGTCAGGATATTATTGAAATACTCGCCATTTTCTTTTTGATCCAATACTCCGGTGATAACGGTACTGCCGTTGTTGCGGGCGGCACTGTCAAGATTCTGCAAAAAGGTTGGCACCTGCGTTTCCAGAGCGGGAATTGCCGCCTCGGGCCAGATAATCAGATCGGCATCCCAGTTCTCCCGGGTAAGATCGGTGTACTTCATCAGGGTTGGCCATCGCTGGCTTGGCAGCCACTTTAGTTCCTGGGGTACATTGCCTTGGATCAGGGCGACTTCGACACTTTTCTCCGGTGCCGGCGTGACCCATTGAATACTGTTGCTAAGCCACTAAAGCCGAGGATCATAAGCGGGATCAGCAAGGGTTTCCAGTTACGGTCACACCAGGCTGCCACCAAGGAGCCGCTGACCAGAACCAGCGCGAGGGTGATCCCTTCGACCCCAAGGATAGGAGCGATGCCAGCCAAAGGACTGTTGATCTGGCTATAGCCCATCCACAACCACGGAAATCCGGTCAGGAACCAGCCACGGAACCAGTCTAGCAACAACCAGATCACCGGACCGCTCAGCAGCAGCTGGTGGAACGGTCGGCCTTGGTTAAAGCGGTTGAACAGGCTCCGAATACCGCCGGGAAGAGTGCCAGGTAGCCGATTAGCATGCTCATTAGGAACACGCTGGCAATTTTAGGCATACCGCCGAAGGTATCGATGCTGACATGCACCCAGCTTATGCCGGTACCAAACAGGCCAAGTCCCCACAGGAAGCCGATCAGTGCCGAGCGCTTGATGCTTTGCTGCTGAAGTAGGTAGAAAAAGGAGAAAAGGGAAACCGGTGCGAGGTACCAGTAGTTATAAGGCGCAAACGAAAGAGTAGCGAGTGCACCCGCCGGGACAGCAATTGCTAGCTGTCCCAACGTAATTAATGAGCTTTTTTTTCATTATCTATGATGTAGTTGTCGGTTGGTGTGCTTCGTGAGGCACGGTCACTTGCAACTGAATAACCCGTCGGCTGTCGGCAGATGTTACTTTGAATGAATAACCATCGAGTTCAACGATTTCGCCGCGATTGGGCAGATGTCCGAAACTGGTCATCACCAGGCCACCGACGGTGTCGACTTCTTCATCACTGAAGTGGGTCTGGAACATGTCATTAAAATCTTCGATGGTCGTCAGTGCCTTGACCGCGAAAGTATGCTTACTTAACTGACGGATATCCTCTTCTTCCTCATCGTCGAATTCGTCTTCGATTTCGCCGACAATTTGTTCCAGGATGTCCTCAATGGTAATAACACCTGATACCCCGCCAAACTCATCAACGACGATCGCCATATGATAGCGTTCCTCACGGAACTCTTTCAGCAGACGGTCTACGCGCTTGCTTTCCGGCACGACAACAGCCGGGCGAAGCACCTTGTCCATATCGAATGGCTCGCTGTTCGGGAGCAGGTAACGCAACAGATCTTTTGCCAGCAGTATGCCTTCGACATGATCTTTGTCATCACTGATCACCGGGTAGCGGGAGTGTTGGGTATCTACAATTAAATCAATCAGGTCCTCTAGCTTCTGAGAACGTTCGATAGTGACCATCTGCGAACGCGGGATCATGATATCACGAACACGCATTTCCGAGATTTCCATTACACCTTCGAGCATGTCGCGGGTGTCGTGGTCGATCAAATCGTTAACTTCCGAATCACGGAAGACCTCGACCAGTTCCTCACGGTTTTGAGGTTCACCTTGGAACAGTTGGCCGATACGTTCAAAGAAGGACTTTCTACTCGGACCTTCAGAGTTTTGTGAGTTATCTTCGTTCATTGCTTTAAGAAAAAAAATTCTCTTAGTTAAGTGGCTGTGCCACGGGGTGTCATAGGATACCTCATCAACAGTATTGGGATGAGGCATGTATACGACAACGGTTTTCCGATTATGTTACCGTTTTTCTTCAGCATACGGGTCGATAAAGCCCATGTTTTCCATAATTTCCGTTTCCAAAGATTCCATCTCTTCGGCTTCATCATCGTCGATATGATCATAACCTAGCAGATGGAGACTGCCGTGTACAACCATATGTGCCCAGTGGGCATTTAGCGGTTTATTCTGCTCTTTTGCTTCTTCTTCGACAACTTGTCGACAAATAATCAAGTCACCCAGCAGATCTAACTCTACACCTGGCGGAGCTTCAAATGGGAATGACAATACGTTTGTCGGCTTGTCCTTACCACGGTACTCGTGGTTAAGGGCATGGCTTTCAGGTTCGTCGACAAGACGAACCGTGACTTCGGCGTCAGCCTGGAAAGGTATGACGGCCGCATTCAGCCATTGTTGAAAGTCAGCTTCACTAGGCATGCCTTCCTGACTTTCAGTGGCATATTGCAGGTCGAGATAAATCGCCATTAGTTACTTTTTTTTCCGGTTCGGCAAGGGGAGTAGCCATTTGTTGTAGTGCCTGCTGTTCTTCACGGCGGCGCTGCTCGGCCAGCTTGCGTTGTTTCTGGTCTTCGGTTTCCCATACTTCATAGGCCTGTACAATGCGTGCAACAACCGGGTGGCGAACGACGTCATCGGCCTGGAAGAAGTTAAAGCTGATCTCGTCGACATCCGCCAGGACCTCGATGGCATGACGCAGGCCGGAGCGGGCACCGCGAGGCAAGTCGATTTGGGTGACATCACCGGTGATCACTGCCCGAGAGTTGAAACCAATACGGGTCAGGAACATTTTCATCTGCTCGACCGTGGTGTTCTGGCTCTCGTCAAGAATGATAAAGGCATCGTTTAAGGTACGGCCACGCATATAAGCCAGCGGTGCCACTTCAATGACATTACGCTCAATCAGTTTTTCGACACGCTCGAAGCCCAACATTTCGAACAGGGCATCATAGAGCGGACGCAGATACGGGTCGACTTTCTGGCTAAGATCCCCCGGCAGGAAGCCGAGTTTTTCCCCTGCCTCAACCGCTGGGCGAGTCAGTAAAATACGACGAATTTCTTGGCGCTCAAGGGCATCAACGGCTGCGGCAACCGCAAGATAGGTTTTACCGGTACCAGCAGGGCCGACACCAAAGGTAATATCATGGGTGACCATGTTGGTGATGTATTGGGCCTGATTTGGCGTACGTGGCTTGATCACCCCTTTTTTTTGGTCTTGATCGTCGCTTCTTTACCGTAAGGGATGGTGCTTTCGGTAGTTTGCTCAAGTACGCCGCACTCTTTGATTGCCAGATGAATCTGCTCAGGCTCGATATCGGGAACCGTATTGCGAACCGGTGCCGTATCGACATAGAGAGTTTTGATGATGTGGGCGGTAGCTTGGGCGGTGTGGGATTGGCCGACAACGCTGAAACTGTTGCCTCGATGGTTGATTTCTACACCCAAACGGCGTTCAAGTTGTTTGATATTATCGTCGAAAGGGCCACAAAGGCTGGAAAGACGCGGGTTATTGGCGGGTTCCAGATTGAATTCTACAGTGATAATTTTGCTCAAGATTTGCCTCTCATTGCGGCCACCCGAAATGCCGGGTGACCATTTGTTCAGGGCGCGTCCTACTGGTCTTCAGACTGGCGTCTTACTATGGAGTATATACGCCTACACCCAATTCATCTTCTTTACGTGTTTTATCCATCACCTCAGACGGTGATATCGCAATACGAAGATCCATTTCGGCCTCGGTACGAACTAGCTCGCCACGTAGCGAATTGCTAAATACGTCAGTGATCTTCACATCGACGAACTGGCCGATCAGCTCAGCTGAACCTTCGAAGTTGACTACGCGGCTGTTTTCGGTGCGGCCACGAAGCTCCATGATGTTCTTCTTCGATGGGCCTTCAACAAGAATACGTTGTTCGGTATCTAGCATCTGGCGTGAGTAACGCATTGCTTGAGTATTGATCTGCTGCTGCAGCTCATACAAGCGCTGTTTTTTTTCACATCTTCTGGTAGATCACACGGATAGTCTGCTGCAGGTGTTCCAGGGCGTGCAGAGAAGATAAAGCTGAAGCTCATATCAAAGTCAATCTCGCGGATCAGCTTCATAGTGTCCTGGAAGTCCTGATCGCTTTCACCCGGGAATGCCACGATGAAGTCAGAACTGATGGTGATGTCCGGACGGGCCTTACGTAGCTTACGGATTTTTGACTTGTACTCGATCGCCGTGTGTGGACGCTTCATCATCGACAGAATGCGGTCAGAACCGCTTTGTACCGGAAGATGCAGGAAGCTAACCAGTTCAGGCGTATCCTTGTACACTTCGATGATGTCGTCAGTGAACTCGATAGGGTGGCTTGTGGTATAACGGATACGGTCGATTCCGTCGATAGCGGCAACCAGACGTAGTAATTCGGCAAACGAAGCAATCTCATCGTCGTGGGTTGCACCACGGTAGGCATTTACGTTCTGGCCAAGCAGGTTGACTTCACGCACGCCTTGTTCGGCAAGCTGAGCGACCTCGAACAGTACATCATCAAGCGGACGGCTGACTTCCTCACCACGGGTATAGGGAACCACGCAGTAAGTACAGTATTTTGAACAACCTTCCATAATGGAGACAAAGGCAGTTGCACCGTCGGCGCGCGGCTCTGGCAGGTTGTCGAATTTTTCAATTTCAGGGAAAGAGATGTCCATTACCGGCGCATCATCAGACTGTGAGCGCTTGATCATCTCTGGCAGGCGGTGCAGGGTCTGCGGGCCAAAGATAACATCAACGTAAGGGGCGCGCTTGCGAATGGAGTCGCCTTCTTGGGTTGCTACACAACCGCCCACACCAATCACCAGATCCGGCTTTTTATCTTTCAGTGTTTTCCAGCGGCCTAGCTGATGGAAAACTTTCTCTTGCGCCTTTTCACGGATTGAGCAGGTGTTCAGCAGCAAAACGTCTGCTTCTTCTGGTTCTTCCGTTAACTCGAAGCCATTGGCTGCATTAAGAAGATCGGCCATTTTTGATGAATCGTATTCGTTCATCTGGCAGCCCCAGGTTTTAATAAGCAGTTTCTTAGCCATGTCTAACTCTTCACTCGTAGTGTTTATTCATTGCATTCAACATTGCTTCATTCGGCCAACAGTATGTTAAACGAGCTGTTAGCTGTAGCAAGCCGCGTATTGTACTGCTTTAAACCCGGCCTGACCAGAACATCACCACCCTGAATAAAGTATGGTTTTGGGGATTTGGTGCTACTTGCTGTATTTATTGCCATTTGGTACCCCTGTGACCGGGGGCAAATGCTGCAATGACCTAAAGCTGGCTAAGCGTCCCCATGCCCAGCTGGCGCATCTGTCGGAGGATCCATCGGCTGCGCTTGCTGACATAAGCGCTCATGGGGTTCGCTCTAATTTTATAAGGGTTAGGCAGAACGGCGGCTAGCTGAGCGGCTTGCTGGGCTGACAGCTGGCGAGACGGGATCGCGAAATAATTTTGGCTGGCAGCTCAATACCGTATAGGCCAGGACCAAATTCAATGATGTTGAGATAGACTTCCAGAATACGGCTTTTATCCCATAAGAGTTCCATCAACAGGGCAAAATAGAGCTCAACGCCCTTGCGGACAAACGAGCGGGAAGGAAAGAGAAATAAGTTTTTTTTGCAGTCTGCTGGGTGATTGTGCTGCCACCACGATTGGGACCGTCAGCGCCTGTTTGCTTGAGAATGCCAAGCACGGCGTTAATATCGACCCCATGGTGACGAGTGAAAATCTGATCCTCAGAGGCTATCACGGCCAGTTGGGCGTTAGGGGAGATGTCCTGAATACCTGTCCAATGGTGCGCTGTCTGCGCCGGATAGCCAGCAGGCGGAAATAGGCTACGGTGGATCTGCCAGCCCCAGACTGGAGGATCTATGTATTTCATTGTCATTACCAGCACGACAGGTAAACACAATGCGAGTAGTACAAGCCGGATAAACCAGCGTTTGAGTCGAGCTATCACTAATGACATTACCAGCTTAAAAAAGTTGTATGCCCTATCATAATAAAGAAACATGCCGAGGGGCAGAGTTCAGGGGAATTATCGCTGATGGCCGGAGGGGAATCAGGTAACATGGGGTAATTGTCTGACCCTGTTATGGATTGTCAGATTCAGAGAGTTAACCGTTTACACCGTTTGGTATAGCACTGAGATGAGACCAGATATGGAACAATATGATGTAGTGGTTGCAGGTGGCGGCATGGTTGGTGCCGCGACGGCATTGGGTTTTGCGCTGCAAGGGCTGAACGTAGCCGTTATTGAGGGAAAGGCACCACCGCCCTTTATCCCGGAACAGCCGATGGATCTGCGGGTTTCTGCTATTTCTCCTAATTCTGTTGCCCTTCTGATGCGTTTAGGGGCTTGGGACAGCATTTTACAGATGCGGCTCTGTCCTTTTAAGCGCCTTGAAACCTGGGAGCATCCTGAATGCCGTACCCGGTTTAGCGCGGATGAAATGAACCTGGATCGTCTGGGCTATATCGTGGAAAACCGTATTATCCAGCTGGGCCTGTGGCAGCAGTTTGATGACTATCCGAACTTGACGCTGCTTTGTCCTACCCGCATGGCGAAAGCGATCCCCCTTGACGGAGGGCATCAGGTTGAACTTGATGATGGCCGCCAGCTACATACCAAGCTACTTGTTGGGGCGGATGGGGCCAATTCACAGGTGCGGCAGCAGGCCGGTATCGGGATCACTGCTTGGGACTATCGTCAGCATTGTATGCTGATCAATATCGAGACGGCTTTTCCGCAACAGGATATTACCTGGCAGATGTTTACGCCCCGCGGCCCTCGCTCATTTCTTCCTTTGCCAGGGCATCAGGCTCCTTGGTATGGTATGACAGCCCGAAGCGGATCAAGCAGCTGAATACGATGAACGCTGATCAGTTACATGAGCAGATCACTACGCACTTTCCCGAAGAGCTGGGTGAATTCAAGGTGCTTAACCACGGCAGCTTCCCGCTGACCCGTCGTCATGCACAGAGTTACTATAAGCCGGGCGTGGTATTGCTTGGTGATGCGGCCCACACGATTAATCCGCTGGCTGGCCAAGGAGTTAACCTCGGTTTTAGAGATGTCGATGTATTACTGCACGAAGCCGAAAAGGCCGGAAAGGAGTGGGTTAAGCCTGCAGTGCTTAAAGCCTACGAGCGCCGACGTCGGCCGGATAACCTGCTCATGCAAAGCGGAATGGATTTTTTTTCTATACCACGTTCAGTAACTCGTTGCTGCCGGTGAAACTGCTGCGTAACGCCGGCCTGAAGCTGGCCGAACATACCGGTCCGGTGAAAAAGCAGGTGCTGAAGTATGCGATGGGTATGTAGGCAGCGTTGATCGAGTATAAAGATACAGATAAAGAAAAAGCCGAATGTTATTAAAAACATTCGGCTTAACAACCAGAGAGATACGATCATTTTGTAGGTTGTAAAATCAGTAGTCTCAACAGTTAATTTACTGCAGACATAAGAAAACCCACCAAAAGGTGGGTTTCTTAATAA
>LLEN01000071.1_pt1 | contig 21657 bp, 24 predicted proteins | sample 595881 | NCBI WGS metagenome assembly LLEN01 (sample SAMN02919314, study PRJNA255460) | bioreactor metagenome | biome: chemostat; feature: culture 2012_10.3; material: sediment; isolation source: day86 10degC chemostat 2012 inoculated with Wadden Sea sediment taken from... | place: Germany: Bremen ...
GCCGTTACTAACCCAACGCCCCGAATAAGCGCTAAGTTGGTTGCAATCTTCACTCGTTCTACCGACTGGAAGTAAGCCCCAAAGACCAAGTTTGCGCCCATAAAGGCTGTGGCAATATAGAATAATCGCAGCGCTTGAGTTGCTAATTCGACTTCTTCCGGATTCACAACATTGAACAGTATTACAATTTCCCCTGCGAACAAATAAATAAAGGCGTAAGCTAACACGCCTATCACAACAACAAATTTCAGTGAAAAATGGAGTAACTCTTCGATTCGTTGATGATTGTTGGCCCCGTGGTTATAGCCAAATACCGGCTGTGCTGAAAAAGCGACACCAACCATGAATTTCATCACGAAGAATAGCGTGAAGTTTATAGTTGCCAAAGCGGCTCCGGCTTCACTTCCTCCTTGGGCGATCGCTGCTTTGTTAAGCAAGGCAAAAGCCAATGCACCCGATATTTCTGAGATAAAGATTGGAAAACCTAATCCTAGAATTCGTCTTTGTTCAGGGTCGTATACCCTAAGCGTATAATTGCCAAATGAAAGATGCTTTTCCCCGAGGTAAAAATGATAACCCATGAATACAACTGCTACCGTTTGAGATATGCCTGTTGCAATTGCTGCTCCTTTTAGTCCCCACTCAAAAACGAGGACAAATATAAGATCGAGCAAGACGTTTAAAATGCTGGAGATGATATTGGCATTACGAGAAGTACGGGGGGAGTTGTCATTATTAATAAAGAAGCTAAAAACTAAACCGCAAGAAGAGCGTAGGTAAAAACAGCGCAAAATAGGTTAAATATTCCTTTAGGTAAGGTTGAATATCGACATTGGCCCCAAGCAATCCAACCCATGTGTCGATAAATGTCAACAATACACAAGCCAACGCAACGGATAGCAACACGGACAAACTGCAGCTATAGTGGAAAATACGGTTAGCTCCAACTGACTGATTCTCACCCAGCTTGATTGCCACAACCATACTGCTTCCAATGCCAACCAACATGGCAAGTGATATGGCGACCATCAGCACCGGAAAGCTCATGCTAATACCAGCTAACGCCATAGTGCCGACGCCATAACCCACGATAATACCATCGGCTACTTGGTAAGCCGCCATGGTGAGCATCCCGGTTATAGTCGGCCAATATAAATTGAAAAATAAACGTTTAATCGGATCCTGTCCAAAGTCCATGTTGCCCTCATTGTTAATCGGTAAGGATTTAGGCAAACACTTTAACTTTCATCAGGCAGGTTTTGCAGAGCGGAAATTTAGTAAAAATCAGCGTATCTTTAGTTTGCAAGAACAAAACAAAAAAAATCACATCGGTAAGAACGTAACAGTGAAGAGTGTTAGAAAGGTGAAAATACGAAACACACTTTCCCTATTGTGTGTTTCGACTGAACATGACGATGCGCATCACCCACAGAAAAACCAGATACTTCAGAACCAACGGCGACAATTCTTCCTGCCACGCCCAGGCCAGCGATGACCCTTACTAATACACTATCAGGCAACAACTTTGGTTCTGTCCAGCCGTCTGCCCACTCTAACTCATCTGCTGAACCAAACTCTCTATAGATAAGTGCCTTCCTTGTATTCTCATGGTCCAATAGAACGAGGCTGTCTTTCCTAATGAAAAAACAGCCGTACTTCCTAGTTTTTAAGCAATTGTATGTTACAAGTGTAGATTAAGGAAATTCAGTACTATCAATCAGTAATAACACGGTACCTAAATATGATACTGGCACAAAATCACCATCCAAAAAAAAGCGGCACTTTAATTTAAAGTTCTTCTTCATGAAAAGTGTATCTTATAGAATACTCTAACAATCCAATATCAAAGAGTCGTTCTAGTTTGCAGTCGGAAGTGATGAACAACTAACTTCAGCATAAGCAATATCAACATGAGAACCACCAACCAAACTGGCTAGCTTAGGGTAAAACCCATGAGAGGCTGCGGTTTTAACATGGTCAAGTTCAATTGTATAAACCTTCAGGCCAAGCATGTTTATTTGACTAGGAGTACAACTGCTTGCATTACCACTTTCAAAACAAACTGGATTCGTTATATTAATCTTACCGCAAGTTTCCTCTGATACTTTAATTCCCAAATTATCAAGCGTAGACCTAGGGGCTACAGGCAAACCTGCTGGAGATGAATTACCCTGGCTTGCATTAGTTACAGCACTAATATCATAGTAACCAGGGTCGAGAGTTCCAAGCTTGCTGGAAACTTGTGCTCCAGTCACTGTGAAAACTTTTGTCTTACCTTTAACAAGATCTTTTACATCATCATCACAGCCAGCTAGCGCCAGAGAACATAGTAAACACACAGTGCTCGTCTTTGCTAATCTTTGAAATAATTCTTTTTTTTCATCCTGTTCACCTACTCCCTTACATTTGAATCACTGAATCATATCCTCTGTCACTATCAATTTCAGTTTGGCTTTGTCTGGTTATATCGTGTTTTATTGGACTTTGTCGCCAAGCCACCAGATGTTCAGTGGTTAATGGAAACGAATAAGTTCTATTGTGGTAGGCTGTACTTACATAATCACATTGCTAGGTTAAACGCTTACTCGCCTATTTAGTTAAGGCTGTCGCTGATACTTCAGAGATTTTCACACCAAAGCTTGAAATATTAGGTAATGTGCAATTGTGATGTTCCCGTATTTTCAGGCCCGATGCATGATCTTTATCATGTGTCGTGTGAGCATCAGATACAAGGTCAATCGAATACCCAAATCCTGCTGCACGCCTGATCGTTGTATCGACGCAAAATTCTGTTGCATATCCGCAAACAACCAAATGTTCGATATCTTCCTGTTTGAGGATACTTTCAAGCTCCGTGCTCAAAAAAAAGAGTCTGGTGTAGTCTTACGTACAAACTTATCATCAGATTCAACAACTAAACCTACTTGTAATTTCCAGCCATCACTTTCAAACTCAATGCTTGTATTTGGTTGCTCATGCTTAATAAAAATAACGGGATAACCCCTCATCCTCGCCCACTTTGTCACTAAGTTAATTCGGTCTACAACTTCCTCCGCCTCAAAGGGCTGAGGCATAGGGTCAAATAATACACTCTGAACATCTATCACCAATATTGCCGTTTTCATAAGATTCCTTTTATTACTCTTAAATCCAAGCCACCTCAAGTGGCTTGAAATTAGACTTGCTAGCCAATATTCACTTTCAATAGCAATGGTGGTTCATTCAATACAAAATTAGCCCAAATATGATCATAGACGTCTCTTTGTCCGGGAAACGACACCAAAGCTTTGGCTTCATTTAGCGAACACCAACGATATTCGGTGTGCTCCGAGTTTAATGTTACCTCTTGGTTAGGTGGACACTGCACAGCAAACACAGGAATAATTTCAATAACATTCAAATTGGCTTCGTAGAATTGTTCAAAGCACTGAGCATTGTATAACTCTTTTACTTCGATCTGAGTCTCTTCGTAAAACTCACGAACAATTGCTTGCCAACCTGTTTCACCGTCTTCAATAGAGCCTGCAACATGGCACCAAAAGCCACCTTTTACGCGCTTCATTAGTAACATTTTGGTTTCACCATCAATAATTGAAAGTGCGACACCGGAGACCACTGACGAGTTTAATGGGATCATTCTTACTTCCTCTTTTAACACTAGCCATGCTTATAGCATTAATCGTTTCAAATCAACACTTTAAACAAAGCTGCCAATGCTAATGCTTGATAATAAAAGGGACAATCATTATTCGCCGAAAATATAAAAACCAATAACGTTGTCACTTTTTGAGCAATTAACCCTCTCATCAACTAGTTCAAATGTAGATACAATCATGTTTATTATTGTGTGTTTTTCTGAACATATCATTCTCCTAAAATAGCATCCGAACTCGATTGATATGTTTTTGGAGAATGTCATGAAAAAGCTAACCCTACTCGCAGCATCAGTACTTATTGCTAACACCGCTATCGCGGCCAGTAAAACCCCTTTGACTTTGGATGTGTATAATGCGGATGGCAACAGCTTCCACGTCAACTCCACCCTAGTTTACGGAGAGACTGAAGCTCTGCTTATCGATACTGGATTTACCAAAGCCGATGCATTAAGGATTGCAGCAAAAGTACTTGATTCGGGAAAAGAGCTAAAAACAATTTTCATCAGTCAGGCGGATCCGGACTACTACTTCGGTGCTGAGGTACTTCATAACCTGTTTCCTGAGGCCGATATCATTACTACACCTGCAGTTAACAAAGTGATTAAGAAAAAGCTAGAAGATAAAATTGCCTTCTGGGGGCCGAAGCTCGGTACGAATGCTCCAGTAACACCGATAATGCCAACTGCATATACAAAAAAAATACGCTTACAGTAGACGGTCACAAAGTAGAAATTCATGGTACTGATGGCGTACTTGCTCATCGCCCTTACCTGTGGATTCCAGAAAACAAAGCAATCTTAGGTAACGTTGCTATTTACGGCAACCTCCACTTATGGATGGCAGATTCACAAACCGATGAATCTCAACAGGCATGGGCTGACCAGCTTAAAGAGATGCAAGCTCTTCAGCCGGAGACAGTGGTTCCTGGCCATATGAAGTCCGGCACTAAGCTTAATACAAGCTCGATTAGTTATTCACTGCAGTACTTACAAAGCTTCAAAAAATGCAAAAGCGGCAAGCAACAATAGCGTAGAGCTTATCGACAAGATGTCTGCCACCTACCCTGACGCCCAGTTGCCGATGGCATTAAGTATTGGGGCAAAAGTGCATAAAGAAGAGATGAAGTGGTAAGGAGCATCACTTCTTCTACGCAGTATGTGGGTGGTGCTTCGGCATCATCTCACTGATTGGTATTACTCACACTCAGTGACTTCACTCACGGCCTGACTGAGCGACAATTTCGCCAATCCCTTGCCAGAACTGCTCTACTGCTGGACGTGTTGCCCCTTTAGAACGATAGCAGACAATATCCAGCGGGATTGCAAGTTCAGACCTTTCCGGAAAAGCTTGAACTAGTGTGCCTTGCTCCAACTCACTCTCAATGGCATGCAAAGGTGCCCATGCGACCCCCATACCACTGACAGCCATTTTAATTAGCGACTCGCTCAAGGTGGTTTCAAATACCTGCTCAAGCGGAAGCTGCATTTGCTCAGTTAATGGCGCGACAACATTAAACAAGAAAGTATGCTCGGAGTATGCCAAATACGGGTATTTTTGCCCTTCAGGATTTTTTTTCCAAAAGCTCTGGAGAGATAACCGGAATGATTTTTTTTCCTTAAGTACCAAGCGTCGCTCTACTTTGTCTTCGAGCAGAAAGGAAGGGCGCATCCCCTTGGTGTTATAGGCAAATAATATATCATTGGAATTATCCAGCAGTGCCTGAAAATGGTTGTCGATTCCCTGTACCGACGGATTGAGCGCTAAGCTGAGCCCTTCCAATAACGGTCCGGCTTGGCGAAATAAACGTGGCACCAAATTAATCGCAAAGGAATGCAAGCACACTATGCGAACCGAATTGTCTGTTTTGAGTGACGCCTGGGAAAAATCCTCCTTGGTGACCTTGATCATTTCAAGCAAATTTTCTACGTAGGGAACAAACTTCTTTCCATGCTCAGTTAACGTTATCGGGTAAGAGGTGCGATCGAATAACGGCACCCCAACCCACAGCTCCAAAGCCTGGATCCGGCGGCTAAACGCCGACTGGGTGACATGTCTAGCTTGAGCTGCCGCAGAGAAGTTGCCTAACTCCATTAGACTCATAAAGTCATCTAACCATTTGAATTCCATACAAATACCCTCAAACACCAACAGATATGATCTGAGCGAATACTATCATTCGAAATCAGCAATGGAAATCAAAATACTTATATCAATAGTAGGGGTATGCTCATTCCCGTTGATTGGAAGCCTTACTTAACAGAGCTTTTTTTTCATTCATATTACGATGTGTTTCAATACGTGCAACAAGCAACGATTATCCAAAAAAAATACGAAGAGGAAATCATGTTTACCCTACTAAAAAAAACACCAACCTCTATAGCCCTGAGCATATTGGCAAGGCCGATATTTTGCTCAGCCAGGGAAAAGTCCTGGCGATAGAACCTGATCTGAATATCTGCGGATTGAGTGAAGTAACAACCATAGATTGTCGAGGGAAAACCGTCTCACCGGGCCTGATTGATCAGCATCTCCATCTTACCGGCGGCGGCGGTGAAGCTGGCTTTGCCAGCAGGACACCTCAGGTTACACTGACGAAGTTGATCCAGGCTGGAACCACTACCGCTGTCGGAGTTCTAGGTACAGACGGGATTTCCCGTTCACCAAGGGATCTGTACGCCAAGGCTGCAGCACTGTCCGAGGAGGGCATCAACGCCTTTATGCACACTGGATCCTATGAGGTTCCGACCAAAACGATTACCGGTTCTATTCGCGACGATCTTGCTTTCATTCCTGCTGTACTCGGGGTAAAAGTCGCCTTGGCAGATCACCGCTGCTCCTTCCCTACTACCCAGGAACTGGCTCGGATCGTCTCTGATATTCGCATTGCCAGTCTACTATCAGGAAAGCGTGGCTTACTGCATGTCCACATGGGCAGTTTGCCGCAGCCGTTTGCCCAGATCAACGAGCTGCTCGATTTGGGGCTGCCAATTCATCACTTCTCCCCTACCCATGTAGCCCGCACCGAAAGCCTATTTGATGAGGCTATAGGATTTGCCCTGCGTGGTGGCTGTATTGACATCACCTCCGGCGGCAGCCGATTTACCCAACCCGAACAGGCAGCCAAACTGGCGCTCGAATCAGGTGTCGCAGCCAACCTGATCACCGTCAGCTCTGACGGCAATGGCAGCTTACCAAAATTTAACTCGCAAGGAGAGCTCACCGGCCTAACCGCTGCCAGAGTCGATAGCAACCTTTTATTGCTGCCAAAACTGATCGATCAGGGAATAGCTCCGCAGCAGGCTATTGCCTTAATGACAGCCAACGTTGCCGACTCGCTCGGAATCAACAAAGGTCGCATTCAGCTTGGCCGAGATGCCGACCTCTGTATCTTCAACGATGACTTCAGCCTGCACGGCGTGATTGCCAAAGGTAAGACATTACTGCTCGACAACGAACTTCTGGTAACCGGTAACTTCGAATAAAGGACTAATGATGAGTTTACTTATTGCTTTGATCGGACTGGTATTTGCCGGTCGACTGATCCTGAAAAACTATAATCCCCAGGCCGTACTGTTTCTTACCGGTATTGCCATGATGACCATCGCCATTTTTACCAACAACGCCGTGTTTGTCGATAAATCAACCGGCTGGATCGGCTTTGATATTTTCGAGTATATTCGCAATACCTTCAGTAACCGAGCCGGTGGGCTTGGCCTTAAGATCATGCTGATCGGTGGTTTTGCCATGTTCATGTCTGCCATCGGTGCCAGCCAGGTCATGGTCAAGGTCGCAGCCAAGCCGTTAATGAAACTTAACTCGCCTTACCTGATGCTTGCCATGGCCTTCATCCTGGGGCAGTCACTGTCACTGTTCATTTCTAGTGCAACTGGGTTAGGTCTGCTGCTGATGGCCACACTCTATCCGGTATTGATCCGTCTCGGTTGCAGTAAAGCCGCTGTTGCCGCTGTACTCGCCAGCACGTGTGCCATTGAGTTCGGGCCGGGATCAGGTAACTCTATTCTTGCCGCGCAAACTGCCGGGGTAGACATTACCGAGTTCTTTATTAACGAACAGTTACCGGTGATCAGTATCCTGATTGTTGCGGTTGCCGCTATTCACGCTCTGGTACAACGGTATTTTGACGGCAAGCTGAATCAAGCAGAGCAGTCAGTCCAATTACAGGACGAAGAACAGGATACCGAAGCAGATGCGCCACTTTACTACCTGCTGCTGCCTATGCTACCGCTCTTTTTTTTATGCTGACATTCAGCAAAATGGGGATAGGCACAATAAAAGTAGGCATGGCCACTGCGATTCTACTGAGCTGTTTTTATCGGCCTAGCCTGTGAATACATCCGCCTGAAGCAAGCCAAACCGGTATTCGAAAAGCTACAGGGGATCTTCAATGATATGGGCAAGGTGTTTGCAACTGTAGTCACCCTGATCATCGCTGGTCAAACCTTTGCTATGGGACTCAAATCTATCGGAGCTATCGACGCCCTTTTAAACATGGCAAGCAGTGCCGGTTTTTCCGCCAGTGTTATAGTACTTTTTATGGCTGTACTGACCTTTTCAATTTCGGCCCTGATGGGTTCGGGCAATGCAGCGTTCTTCTCCTTTGCTCCTATGGTGCCGCAAATTGCAGAGAAAATCGGTACTAATGTCACCGATATGATCCTCCCTATCCAGTTGTCGGCAGGCTTTGGCCGCACTATTTCACCGATTGCCGGGGTGATCATGCTGTAGCCGGTATTTCTGGTTTGTCACCTTTTGATATTGTCCGCCGTACCCTCATACCAATGCTGAGCGGTTGGTTAATCATGCTGGTAATTACCTTTACCCGTAGTGGCCAGATAATGCAATTACTTCCCTTCCTAGTAGGTATCATCGTGCTGGTAGCAATAATAACTCTTATTATGAAAAGAAAGTCAGGACAACAAATCACCAGCGACGCTTAGCCTAATAAGATAAAGGAACAAAACTAAATTTGCGGGCCATATTTGTCCATTAAAAAAAAGGGCTAGGCATACAATGCCTAGCCCTTATTCAATTCGTTAGAATTATTCTGCGTACTGCAACAAGTGTTGCTTCACCGCCTCTGACGCGAATGAATGCTCGACACTAACCTTATAGATAGCAAAGTAATCTTCGCGACTTAGGTTGAACTCTTCCACAACCTTACGAACTTCATCAGTCATCGTTGTGTTAGACACAGTCCGGTTGTCGGTGTTAATGGTGATCAGTACGCCATCTTTGTGGAAAGCTTTAATTGGGTGGCTGCTCAGGTTGTCAACGGCCTTAGTCTGGATGTTGCTGCTCGGGCAGGTTTCCAACGCCACGGCTTCACTTTTGACCAGAGCATACGCTTCTGGGTGGCCTTTGATATGAATACCGTGACCAATACGCTCCGCACCTAATAGTAATACCGCATCATGCACATTTTGACCATCTCCTTGCTCGCCAGCATGGATAGTGACTCGGTATCCCTTCTCAATAGCATACTTAGCATATGGAATGAACTCATGACAGAAACCCGAGACTTCACTGCCGGCCAAATCGAAAGCAACGACACCGTCATTCAGATACTTTGCACCAGCATCAATAACTTCGTTAATGCGATCTTTCGGCATTGTTCTCAGTATCGACAGGATATAGTTGCCTTTAATGTCATACTGTTCTTCAGCTTTCTTCATCCCTTTAACAACGCTACCGATGATCTGGTCAAAAGTTAGGCCGTTTTGCAAGTGAAGCATAGGACCGAAGCGCACTTCCAAATACTTGACGTTCTCTTTGGCAGCGTCTTCAAACACCTCAAAAGAAATACGCTCAAGGCCAGCTTCTGTTTGCATAACAGATAGCGGCAGCTCGAAACGCATCAGATACTCATCAAGGTTTTGACATGTCTCTGGCGCGACCATCAATGATTTAATTTCACTAATATCTTCACTTGGCAGGGTTAAGTGTTGCTGGTGCGCAAGGTCAATTATAGTTTGCGGGCGAACGCTACCATCAAGGTGGCAATGAAGATCGATCTTGGGCAGGTTGAAGTAATTCATGAGTCTCTACCTTTATTAAAATGGTACATAAAGTTACAGACTTCATAATCAAGAGTTTAAGGCTCTTGGTAGAAACTCCCAAACCATATCATTGGATTATACGAAGCAAGTTGGCTGAGGAGTCTATCATTGTGATTAACGCCCTGCAATCCATACGGTTAGCGTATCTATTACAGTCAAAATGAACATTCTTACTACTGAGGAAAGAGCCCTATGCGATAACAGCAACTACGCCGCTATTGAATAGGACTCTCGTCCTCCGTGCTTACCCTTGCGCTGAAAACTACCCTTCCCTTTCTTCGCCTTCACTACTCGGGTGCGAAATAACTTGCTCGTCACTGCTGCCTTCAGGCATTGTCTTGAATCGTGCCGCGACCTAGCTCTGTCTGCTGTTCACTCTGCTCAGCTAACTGGACATTATCCACCAGCTGCAACTTCTTTTTTTTCTTGCCATCATTTAATTCCTTCGATAATCAATTATTGTCGAGATGGTTATAAAGTCCAGCCACCTCTGGAGGTAAATACTACCGCCAGAGATGCACAGATGCACAGATGCAAAGGTACCAATAGGCAAAGTGAGTACTCAACCAAGGGGTCACTCCATATACTGTTTATAGAGTTCGAGAAATTCAAGTACGATTTCCCTCGCAACTTTCGTTTCGCAGTTGGTTAAAAAGACCATTCCGGTTTGGGTGATCCGGTTAAAAACCATCTCCGTCCTGATCCCTTTTACCCATCCCCCGTGGTGAACAAACCCGGTAATCCCCTTATAGTCAAAAGTGCGCCAGCCCAAACCATAATACACGTTACTTAGCTTGGCCCGATAACGGTACTGATTCGCCCTGATATGGGGCTTATGCATAATTTCCAATGCCGATGAACGTAATACTGAAGGATTATGACCAAATTGTGCCAGCATCCACTTTGCCAAATCCTGGGCGCTGGCATTTACCCCAGCGGCAGCCGGAACCTTATAGTAGTAGGGAGCAGGCTTTACAGCCGCACAGCCTGACTTAACTTTAACGTGCGGAACGACTCTATTCGAACTCTGCACAAACTCGTCAAGCCCGTATGATGCATGATCCATTTTCAGTGGAATAAAAACCTGCTCTTTAACCAAAGTAGGAAAATCCTTTCCGGAGGCCAGTGCCAACATATCTGCGCTCAGATTATAAACCACGTTTTGATAGCCGTAGCACTTTCCGGGATCACAGACAAATTTTACCCGCTTAAGCGCCCGTAATATCCGAGTATAGCGAACATTATCTTCAAGCATGTCCGAATAGGCCTGAGGTACCAAGCCTGTTGTGTGTGACAGCAAATGCCTCAAAGTTACGTTTCTACCAAGCTCCGGATCACTGAACTCTATATTATCGAGATATGGCACCACATGGGTATCCCACTCAATAAGTCCTTTTGAGACCAATATTGATGTCACTGCCGAGGCAAATGTTTTTGATATCGATGCTAAGGGAAAAACCGTCGCCGAATTGATCCTCTTTCCCCCTCCGGCTTTCGTTACCCCGTATCCACGTAATAACCGGATATTTCCATCAATAATGACAGCCAACGACGCACCGGGGATACTCTGTTTCACCGACTTTTTCACATAGCTATCGAGTGCAAAAGCTATTTCATCCTTAGGTGCGGAATAACCAGCACCATAAGGCAGCAGGAGAAGGATGACAGGCCATAATCTGCACATCACAGAAACACCAACCTTATCGCGTTTTCACTAAGGGTAGTGCCAAACAGCTGCTCTTCATCTTCTCTGTATTGAGAATCAAACTCGATAACAATAAAGTGTCAACAAAGATAACAAAAAAAATCATTTATAAGAAAATAGTGCAAGAAATATACTTAGTTTTCCTCTATGATTATTTTATTGTTCAGTTTTAACATGATGCACTTATTTGCTATTAGTTTATTTATATTTTCTGCTTACAAGTGTTCGCTTAAAATAGCATTTATGAGTACAGGTGTTCGCTGAAATTAATATTTCCTGTGTACAAGTGTTCGCTGAAAATAGTGTTTTATTGAGAACTAATACCGCTTACGTGATACATAAGCAGTTGATTAGATTATTTACACCATCTTGATATTTTTTTTAAGTGATTGATAATTAACAATAAACACTCATCGGATGAGCTTCGAAGTGAGATCTAGGGCACAAAACTTCTTTTATTGTTTCGTATAGCCGTTACAATACACCGCCTCAGCCACTTCAAGACACATATTAATAAGGTCACATAGTCATGAATGTAGTCGATTTTTTTTAAACAAAAACGTGATGATTTATCACTACATCCGTTCGAACTTAAAGATCTCCTATCACCTTCCCTGCGTGACTACTGGCTTGAGCTGATAAACAAAGCAAACAATAGCCAGCTCGGCGTATTAATTAAAGATCATACGTTGGCATCCAACGATGATATAGCTGTACCTGCAGTACCAGTTGCTCAGCCTACGCCTATCATTATGAAGCCTGATGCAAAACAACTCTTTAATGAGCTGAACGATACACTTGGTGAAGTGATTCATGTCGGTGAGTGGCTGACTGTTGAACAAAGCCGTATCGATAATTTTGCAGACGTAACCGAAGATCACCAATGGATTCACACCGATCCTGAGCGTGCCGCTGCTGAATCACCGTTTAAGGCAACCATTGCGCATGGCTTTCTGACCCTGTCATTGCTTTCCGTTCTGACCGACAGCGTTGATCCCGAGAATCAGAAATTCCCAACTGCAAAAATGACCGTAAATGTTGGTTTGAATCAGGTTCGCTTCCCGTATCCGGTAAAGGCTGGGAACCGCGTTCGTGCCAGCACCAAAATTCAGTCCGTTACGCCTATCAAGCGAGGACTTGAAATTGTTCAGGAACTTACGGTTGAGATTGAAGGAGTGCGTCGTCCTGGCTGTGTCGCTGAATCCGTGATCCGCCTACACTTCTAAGCTCACACCTGAATTTATTGACCAGAATTAAAGAAGGCCATCACGAGATGGCCTTTTTCGATTATAGAACTTGCTCTCTATACTTTTTCAATAACTTTCAGTGCTTCTTTTTTTTACTCAGTACGGAAAGCTTATCCGAGTAATTTGCAACGAAGTCTGACACAAAACCAGGATCTGTTTTGGAGTACTCTCTCAATACCCAGCCTATTGCTTTTCGGATAAAAAAAACTCTTCTTCATGAGCTAGCATCAAGATTGTCTCTTCCAATAGAGGCACATTAGTTTCTGCCTTATGCTTGAGGTGAGCCAGCAATGAAGCTCGGCGCAGCCACATATTCTCAGACAGGCGCCATTCCCTTAATTTATCCTCAAACTCACGGTGCTCTTTAACCAAACGACCAACTAAATTAGATGCTATTTTATCTACCGTATCCCAGTTGCTGGCCTCCAGTAGCATTTCTTCATATATTTCAAAGGCTTCTCTGGTACAAAAAGCCTTGTAGTACTCGGCAGCATCCATAGCCAAGTATTGTTCTTCCCGGTTATCTCCTGACCAAAGCCAGAGAACCAAACGGCTATACTCCGTGAAAGTGCTCACCTGGGTATGTTCGCGAGCTTGTTTAAATATGGCCTGACGTTCCGGTGCCTTTACCCCATAAAAGGGCTGCTCCGTCTTCATGTATGCCTGCATCGCCTTCGCATCCTCGGGGCTGCCAGCTTCGGCCATACGCTGCTGCATAAAGATCACCATGGGGATGATGAGGGACATAAGAACTTCCTTTACAACTAACTATTATTATTTTTATATTTGAACACAGTTCTTAACAGCGTAAAACTACTTTCTATAACACTGTTTCACTCTGTAAGCTCAGCCACTTACTTAGCTTATTGGGCTAATCATCTCCTCTTCTCGTAAATAATTAGTTCTTGGCCGCTTGGCCTGATAGGCTAAATATTCCAGAATAGTGTCAATTTGCTGGAAGCTAAGATCTGTGTGGTCTGGCATCTGAGTATATCTAAATTTTGATGGCTGACGGATATACTCGCGCAGGACCTCGGCGTTACGATAGGCAAGGATATTCATCGGTGCATTCAGATCAGGACCAACTTTCCCCCCTTGCTGATCTAAAGCATGGCACTTCATGCACCTATCTTTGAACAACTTGAAACCAGCGAATACATTGGTCGTTTCTTTTACACTATGCGGGTACAGTGCCGGGTATTGATTCTTGAACTCAACAGTATCTACTGCCGCAAGCTGATAAGGCCATGGAAATGCTTGTTTCGGTGTTTGTTTACTGCCAGTCCAAACCATATAGAAAGGCCCTGGGTTTGATTGGTTATGCCCAATCAGCTCCCAATCTGGCTGATCCGTATCACGGTAAACAATATAGCCTCCTTGCTCTAGTAACTTGTCAAAAGAGGAAACTGCCTGATAACCATCTAATGCGATAAATTTCACGTCTGTACATAGCTTGCTCTCCCAGGATTTTCCATATGCTAACGCCATTACATCATGCAGTGAAAAAGCCAAATATCGCTTGTCTTTAGCATACTGGGGATCGTAGATATCAATCTGGTGTGTTAATAATTGCTTCTTCAATACATCCAAACTTAGTATCTTAACGGTTTCTCCTTCTTCCGAAAAAAACAAGCTTCTCCGAATAAGCATTTGCCGACCATGCGCACAACAAGCAAAGAATTGATAACCACTTCATCCATAAAGTCTTTTTCATCATATCAGTGCCCCTTATTCATTCGTTCTTATTGGTTAGGTTATTTACTAATTACTTGATTTACTTTGAATATAGTAAGAAACAAATGAGGGGTTCAAAGCCTTGGAGATATTGGAACTAAGGTCACAAACCCTGCTGCTTTACTCGTCATCATTGGGCGAGTAGCACATCACCAACAACAATCAAGTTAGCTATTATCCAGCGGTTTCAAGATCGCCGTAAAATGCCGCAATACTGGAGGTTCGTATTCGAATGTCAGCCCAGACAGATTGCTGGCTTGCCTGGTAACATTAATCAGTGCCTCAGCAACATAGTCCATGTGGTCATTGGTATAGACTCGACGAGGGATTGTCAGACGCAAAAATTCCATTGGTGATGACTTCTGCCTATTGGTGACAGGGTCACGACCCGCTAACAGAGAGCCGATTTCAACCGCACGGATCCCAGCCTCCAGATACAGCGCATTACATAAAGCCTGGGCGGGAAACTGTTCAGGAGGGATGTGCGGCAATATCTTTTTGGCATCGACAAATACGGCATGTCCACCAGCTGGTAACTGAATTGGAACTCCCCCTTCCTGGAGCCGATAGGCGAGATACTCGACTTGCTTAATTCTGTAGGTCAGAAAGTCTTCATCCAATCCCTCATAAAGACCACGGGCGAGTGCCTCCATATCTCTTCCAGCCATTCCTCCGTAAGTTATAAAGCCTTCCATAGGAACACACCGCGTCTGTACAGCCTGAAACAAGCTACGATCGTCGCGAATTGCACAAAGCCCACCGATATTGACCATGGGATCTTTCTTGGCAGACAAGGTAAGCATATCGGCATGCTGATACATCTCTGACACGATCTGTTTGATTGATGTATCTTTATACCCCACCTCCCGCTGTTTAATAAACCAGGCATTTTCACAGAATCGGGCGGAGTCCATAATCACGGGAATTTGATGTTGCCGGGCTATCTGATATACCGCTTTCAGATTGGTCATCGACACTGGCTGGCCACCTGTACTGTTACAGGTAATGGTTACTATGATCCCTGCAATATTCTCCACCCGATAATGGTCAATACTGGCGTTAAGTTTCTGTATGTCTACATTGCCTTTCCACTCATAAGGTAGCTCAGTCTTAAATGCCCTTTCGTCAACTAGGTTGATAGCTTGGGCCCCGGAAAGCTCCACATGGGCCGCTGTTGTGTCGAAGTGATAATTAGAAAGAAAGATGGGTTGAATGCCGCCACGCTCTCGTCGTATTTTGTCAACCAAACATGGAAATAGTATCTGTTCGGCTCCTCGTCCTGATGGGTAGGAACAAAATCGCTGTAGCCAAAAATATCCTCAACTGCTGCTTGAAGATGGAAATAGTTGCGGCACCCCGCGTAGGCCTCATCACCCAGCATAAGCCTGCCCACTGAGATTCGCTCATTGCACCGGTGCCCGAGTCTGTCAGCAGATCGATATAAACATCTTCACTTCTCAGCGCAAAGGGATTGAAGCCAGCTTGCTTTAGTGCTTTCTCTCTATCCGCCAAGGTCGTCATCCGAATAGGCTCAACCATTTTGATCCGAAAGGGCTCAGGAATACGTTTCATTGGTGCCTCCTCATCCTCATCGCTAACTATAGGCCTTACCTTAGTTGACTAATACCCCTCGCCTTCCTACGTTAAATATATCAGCCACCTATAAAACCTTATTAAGCCAACAATGACATTATTCGGCTGCTCTTACACTTAACAGGGATGCCAGCAATATGGAACCAAGAGACGTCAAGACGATCGACGATGCCAAAGCCATTATTAACGACCGCGGGCTCACCCACGTTAAAGTCGGGTTATTTGATAATGATGGTGTCATGCGCGGCAAATACATGTCGAAAAGCAAGTTCTTCTCTTCGCTCGAACACGGGTTCGCCTTCTGTGACGTCGTCCTGGGATGGGATGTCAAAGATCAGCTCTATGACAATGCCCAATACACTGGCTGGCATACCGGCTATCCTGATGCCCCCGTTCGTATTATTCCAGACAGTTGTCGTAATGTGCTCGACGAGGATGGAATGCTGCTGTTCATTGCCGAGTTTGCCGGTAAGGCTGAATCAATTTGCCCCAGAGCGGCATTAAGAAAGATGATCGATAAAGCTGACGAAATAGGATTTGATGTCTTGGCTGCGCTTGAATATGAGTTTTTCCTCTTCAATGAAACCCCGCACTCAGCAAGAGAAAAAGGCTTCAGAAACTTAGAAACCATCACGCCTGACTGGTTTGGCTATTCAATGATCCGCAATTCAACCTATTCGGATTTGTACAAAAGCATTCTGGCCATGGCCGAAACCATGGATTTTCCAATTGAAGGTATACACTCGGAAACCGGCCCTGGCGTCATTGAAGCTGCAATAGCTGTCGACCACGCCGAAGCCGCTGGCGACAAAGCGGCCTTGTTCAAAACCTATATGAAGGTGCTAGCACAAAAACAGAACCTGCTCGCAACCTTCATGGCCAAGTGGAGCAACGACTACCCCGGCCAGAGCGGCCATATTCATCTTTCACTGATGAACAAGGATGGCTCATCGGCGTTTTATGATTCAAACCAGCCTCATTCAATGAGCCAGATCCAACGGCATTTCCTCGCGGGCCAGCAACGCTGATGCCTGAGCTTCTGTGCATGATAGCTCCTTCTGTCAACAGCTACAGCCGAATGATCCCCGGCTTCTGGGCCCCTACAGATGCTACTTGGGGGTTCGAAAATCGCACTACGGCCCTGCGGGTAATATCAGGCTCAGCCAAAAGCCAGCGAATTGAGTACCGGATCGGCGCTGCTGACGCCAACCCCTACCTTGCCCTAGCGGCAGCTCTCGGATCTGGGCTCTATGGCATAGCAAGAGGCTGGGCACCCTATGAAGCCGTTACCGGCAATGCCTACGAACAGCCGCATCCATCAGATTTAGAACTTCCTCGTACCCTTTGGGATGCCACCCAGCGCTTTAAAGCTTCGCAAGCCGCACGCGAATTATTTGGTGATGCCTTTGTCGAGCATTTTGCCGCATCTAGGGAATGGGAAGACCGAGAATTCAGGAAGCACGTGACTGATTGGGAACTCAATCGCTATTTTGAAATCATCTGAGGCCAGCCGGCATGACAAATCAACATGATAAAAATACAGTCCTAGAAACAATCTCTCCGGCTGATGAGAGTATTGTTGTCACTAAGCCACTAGCCAGCCAGGAAGATATTATTGAGTCGCTGGAACGGTCAAGTATCGCGCAAAGCCATTGGCGCCGTACCCCGCTCGTTAAGCGTAAGGCTTACTGCAGTAAGGCGATAGATGCCCTGCTAACACACAAAGAGATGATAGCCTGCGAGATCAGCTGGATGATGGGGCGGCCAATTCGCTATAGCAGGAGTGAGCTTGCCGGCGTAGAAGAGCGAGCGCGCTATATGATCTCGATATGCGAAGAGGCGCTGGCCCCGATAAAGCTTGCTGATAAACCCGGGTTCACCCGCTATATCAAACATGAACCTCTCGGTACCGTCTTCGTTATTGCCCCTTGGAACTACCCATACCTCACGGCAATCAACTCCATCATTCCAGCATTGCTTGCAGGCAATACCGTTATCCTTAAACATTCTTCCCAAACTCCGCTGTGTGCAGAGCGGCTTCAGCAAGCCTTTGACGAAGCTGGTCTGCCAAGAGGTGTTTTCCAGCACCTATTCCTCAACCATGCCAATACCGAGCAACTGATTGCCAGTGAGCAAATCCAGCACGTTGCCTTTACCGGTTCAGTCTCTGGAGGGAAAATGGTTGAGAGAGCGGCAGCCGGGCACTTCCACAATATCGGCCTAGAACTCGGCGGCAAAGACCCAGCCTATATTCGTGCCGATGCTAATCTGGAACATGCTGTTAAAACGGTCGTCGATGGGGCCTGTTTAATGCCGGACAGTCATGCTGTGGCATCGAGCGGATCTACGTCGATGCGAGTATTCACGATGAGTTTGTTGCAAGAGCCAAACAGGAAATCTACACCTACCAGCTCGGATCCCCACTCGAACACGACACCACCCTGGGACCACTGGTACGAACCGCTGCTGCTAATTTCATTCGCGATCAAATTCAGCAGGCTATAGAAATGGGGGCAACCGCCCATATTAATGAATCTGATTTTCCGGCCAGCCAACCGAATACGCCGTATTTGGCCCCTCAGCTATTAACCGATGTCACTCACCAAATGCGGATCATGACCGAAGAGACATTCGGGCCCGTTGTTGCCGTGCAGAAGGTCCATTCCGATCATGAGGCAATCACTCTGATGAATGACAGCGAGTTCGGGCTGACTGCAAGCATTTTTACCCGCAACACGGATCAAGCAATCGAATTAGGCGAACAACTGGACGTTGGGACCTTTTTTTTGTCAACCGCTGTGATTACCTAGATCCGGCACTCGCCTGGGCTGGTGTCAAACATTCCGGTCGCGGCTATGCGCTCTCTAAGCTTGGGTTCGAAACTTTAACTAGGCCAAAGTCTTTCCATATCAAGCACCTTCAGGAGTAACCGTTATGCTTGAGGCGCAATGGAACTACCCCACAATTATTACCGTTTCTGAACATTGCTCAGACAAACTGGCTCAGTATTGCCAAGAAGCAGGCATCTCCGCACCTTTGATGGTGACCGATCCCATCTTGGCCGACAGTAAAATGGTTCGCAATGCTCTGGGAGCATGTCGCCTTTCAGGTTTGGCTATCCAGTTATTTAGCGGCGTACAGGGCAACCCGACAGGCCAAAACATCGAAACGGGGATCCGTCACTACCTTGAGGGCCAACATGACGGCATTATTGCTTTTGGTGGTGGTTCCAGCATGGATGCGGCCAAGGCCATAGCGTTAGCCGCCAATCAGTCCCTGTCGCTTTGGGAGTTTGAAGACAAAGGGGACAACTGGAAAAAAAAGCCGACGCCGATGTTATTGCGCCGGTTATCGCAGTGCCGACCACCGCCGGCACCGGGTCTGAAGTTGGTCGTGCCGCGGTTATCACCGACGAAACCCATCAGGTGAAGAAGATTATCTTTCACCCTAAGATGATGCCTGTTCATGTCTTTCTTGATCCCACGCTGACTAAGGCGCTTCCGCAGCCTTTGACTGCTGCCACCGGCATGGATGCTCTCTCCCATAACCTCGAAGCCTTCTGCTCACCTTCCTACCACCCCATGGCCGAAGCCATTTCGCTCGAAGCGATGCGAATGATCATGCACTACCTTCCCGTCGCGTACCTTGATGGCGATAACATTCAAGCTCGCACCCACATGCTTGTGGCCTCCACTATGGGCGCCACTGCCTTCCAGAAGGGACTTGGTGCCATGCACGCCATCGCCCACTCGTTAGGGGCAGTCTACAACCACCACCATGGATTGCTTAATGCTATTCTGATGCCTTATGTACTTGCAGCCAACCAACCGAAGATCAATGAAAAAAAATGGGTCGCCTCGGACGGTATCTGGCTCTGCCTCAACCAAATTTTGATGGTGTCATGAAATGGATACTCACGCTGCGAAAAGAATTGAACATTCCCCATACCCTCGCCGACATCGGTATCGACAGCCAACAGGCACTGCGTATTGGAGAAATGGCAGCTTCTGACGCCGCCGCTTCAGGCAACCCCATCCCGTTCACTGCTGCACAATATACGGATATCTTTAACCATGCCGTTGATGGCATGCTAACCAACTGAGGCGATATGATACTGGGTGTTTTACTTTGTGATGATGTGAGACCAGAGCTGCAGGCAAAACACGGTAACTATCCTGCTATGTTTAGTGAACTGTTTAGCCAAGTCGATTCAGATATCATGCTCAACTTCTATCGGGTTATTGATGGCCAGTACCCAGAATCATTGGATGAATGTGATGCTTATATCAGTTCCGGCAGCAAGTTTAGCGTCTACGATGACATAAGATGGATCCGCACTTTTGAAGCCTTCATCCACCAGTTGTACCAGCAGCATATTCCTTTTATCGGGATCTGTTTCGGACATCAAATGATTGCGAGAGCACTAGGAGGCGAAGTGTGCCGCTCCGAAAAAGGCTGGGGGCTCGGTGTCGCCAATGTGGAATTCAATCTAGATGAAGTTAGCCAGCACGGCTGGCTAACTGATCCGGAAAAGGGCTATTCACTACTTGTTAGCCATCAAGATCAGATCACCGAACCACCCAAAGGCACAGTTGTACTGGCGGGCAGTGAGTTTTGCCCCTACGCGATGATCCAAGTCGGCAATCATTTTCTCGGGATTCAGGGGCACCCGGAATTCACCCCGGGTTACAGCCATGATCTGATCCGCTTACGGGGTGGTAACTATCCGGCCCAAACGACCCAATCAGCACAAGCCTCATTAAGCCAGCACACTGATCATCTTGCCGTCACCCAATGGATCGTTAGCTTTATCAAACTGCGCCACCTCAATTTCTCTCGCTGAGCACTAACTTATCCTGATTGGTATTATTCGAAATATCTGAACATCTTCTTCTACCTCGACCTATGGTAGTCGTTAGTGGTTTCTCTACAATTGGAAATATCAAGCAGATAGGTTTCCTGTTTGAATTTGACTACAGGAGAAAATGCTATGTACCATGCTCATGTCTATTTTGATCTTTCCCAACAGCCGCTTGCCGAACAAATCCATCAACAAATTCGATTGAGCAGAGCTGATACCACCGCAATATTCCCATTGGTGACAAGGAAGGTTGGTCCCCACGTTAAGCCTATGTTCGAGGTCCATTTCACTGATAACCGGCATGGTTTCATCGAATGGCTCGAACAGCACCGTGGCGGTCTCTCTGTATTGATCCACCCGATAACCGGTAATGACTTAGTCGACCACACCAGCGAGGCAATTTGGCTTGGCGAAAGGCTCAGCGTACGTACAGAGATATTTTGAATATAACTAGCAGGTGTAATCACTAAGCATAATCTCTAAGAAACACCCTAGGCATAGCGGTCAATCCACGACTTCACTTGCTCTTTGAATGGCTCTTTTATCGGGACACCAGAACTTTCGCTTATATTGATTTGGTTAGGATCTTTCGTTTCCCTGTACGCTTTCATTCCTTGTGAATTCACCCAGTAGTACAAGCCCCAGTTAAGCAGGTTCCAGTTTTCATCATACGGATTATGCTCATAATCCACGTAATAGAGGGTACCTCCGCACATCACAAAATTATCGGGAAAATAGTCAATATTTAACCCTCTGTTTTTTAGAAGTGATGCCATACTGCAAA
>LLEN01000072.1_pt1 | contig 21617 bp, 22 predicted proteins | sample 595881 | NCBI WGS metagenome assembly LLEN01 (sample SAMN02919314, study PRJNA255460) | bioreactor metagenome | biome: chemostat; feature: culture 2012_10.3; material: sediment; isolation source: day86 10degC chemostat 2012 inoculated with Wadden Sea sediment taken from... | place: Germany: Bremen ...
AGCAGACGATGAAGTTGGTGTCGGCGCAGGCGATAGCGAATCCAGTGATTCAGGTGATTGCTTCTCTGGCATTGGTCGTGGTGCTGGTCTTGGCCAATACAGAGTCACTTCGTGCGGAGTTGACACCGGGTACGTTTGCACTGATTTTCGGTGCGATGTTCGGCCTGATGCGCCCGCTAAAAGCCCTGACTAACGTTACCTCTCAGTTCCAGCGCGGTATGGCAGCCTGCCAGACTCTGTTTGGGTTGATGGAGCTTGAAACAGAAAAAGATCATGGCACTGTCGTGGCCGAGCGTGTGAAGGGTGATATCGAGATCCGAGATGTCACCTTTACTTACCCGACTAAAGACGCACCGGCATTACGCAATGTCAGTTTCTCGCTTCCGGCGGGAAAAACGCTAGCATTGGTTGGTCGTTCCGGCTCGGGCAAGAGTACCATTGCTAATTTGCTGACTCGTTTCTACGATATTGAGTCAGGTCAGATCACCATTGATCAGCACGACCTGTGTGATTATAAGCTGTCTAATCTTCGTGATCAGGTAGCCGTTGTATCGCAGAATGTCCACCTGTTTAACGATACCGTAGCCAATAACATTGCCTATGCCAGCGGTGACCAGTTTAGCCGCGCTGAAATTGAGAAAGCCGCTGAACTGGCTTATGCCATGGACTTTATCAAGGGTATGGATAACGGCTTGGATACCATCATTGGTGAGAACGGTGTCAGCTTGTCGGGTGGCCAGCGTCAGCGTATCGCCATCGCACGAGCCTTGTTGCGAAATGCACCGGTTCTGATCCTTGATGAGGCAACTTCTGCCTTGGATACGGAATCTGAACGCGCTATTCAGTCGGCACTGGATGAGCTTCAGAAAGACCGGACCGTGTTGGTTATCGCCCACCGCCTGTCAACAATTGAGAATGCCGATCAGATCTTGGTTGTCGACGAAGGTGAAATTATTGAGCGTGGTGTTCATGCCGAGTTGTTGGCCCAAAATGGTGCCTACGCCCAGCTGCATCGCATCCAGTTTGGCGATTAATAATAGCTTGGTGAAAGATGGCAACCATTATCGAAAAAAAATCTGGTTTGAACAGCACCCCGCAGGGATATTGCTCAAACCTTTGTTATGGCCTCTTAGTCAGTTGTTTGGCTTGATCAGCCGTCGCCGCCGCCAGCAGTATCAGTGTGGTCAGAAAGTGGCTTTCCGGGCATCCGTACCTGTTGTGGTTGTCGGCAATATTACCGCTGGCGGTAACGGTAAAACACCGGTGGTTATATGGTTGGTCGAGCAACTGCAGGCCAAGGGCCTGAAACCAGGCGTTGTCTCTCGAGGCTATGGTGGCAAAGCGCCGTATTACCCTTACCCGGTGAATGTGGATACTTCAACGGCTGAAGCGGGCGACGAACCGGTTTTGATTCATCGTCGTACCGGTGCTCCGGTGGCCGTGTCGCCGAAGCGTGCCGAAGCCGTACAGTTACTTATAAAACAGAATGTGGATGTCATTATTACCGATGATGGCTTGCAGCATTATGCGCTTGAGCGCGACATTGAAATTGTTGTCATTGATGGCCAGCGCCGCTTTGGCAATCAGCAGCTGATCCCGATGGGGCCGCTGCGTGAATCTTGTGAGCGGTTGGACGAGGTTGATTTTTTTTGATATGCAATGGTGGCCAGCCACAGTACGGTGAAGCGCCAATGCAACTGCAGCCTTCACCGCTGATCAATGTTAAAACCGGCGAACGCCAGCAGGTCGCAGAACTGAACGGTGTGGTTGCGATGGCTGGCATTGGCCATCCACCTCGGTTTTTTTTAATACACTCGAAATGCTGGGAGTGAGCCCCGTCGTTTGTCAGCCATTTGCTGATCATCAGGCATTCTCCGAGCAAGAATTAAAACAATTGGCCCAGCAGGGCCAGCATTTAGTAATGACAGAGAAAGATGCGGTGAAATGCCACACTTTCGCTCAGCCTAACTGGTGGTATCTGCCTGTTGATGCCGTACTGCCAGCGCCTGAAGCTGAAGCCATTATTAACCGGATTATTAAGGTAAAGGAAGAATATGGATCATCGTCTGCTTGAAATCGTGGCTTGCCCTGTCTGCAACGGGAAGCTGAACTACGATAAAGACAAGAGTGAACTGGTTTGTAAGTTTGATCGTCTTGCCTATCCAATTAAGGATGGCATTCCGGTACTACTTGAGCCGGAAGCGCGCACGCTAAGTCCTGACGAGGTGAAATAATGTCGTTTACGGTTATTATTCCGGCGCGTTACCAGTCATCTCGCCTACCGGGTAAGCCGTTGGCAGACATTGGCGGCAAACCAATGATCCAGTGGGTTTACGAGCAGGCAAGCAAAGCCGGTGCGGAGCAGGTAATCGTTGCTACCGACGATCAACGCATTGTTGATGTGGTGAAGGGCTTTGGTGGTGAAGTCTGCCTGACACGTGATGATCATGAGTCAGGCACCGAGCGCCTGGCAGAAGTGTTGAGAAATACCAGCTTGCTGACGATCAGATTGTGGTTAATGTACAGGGAGACGAGCCGTTAATTCCTGAAACGATCATTCGCCAGGTTGCCGATAACCTCGCTCATAATGATGCACCAATGGCCACGTTGGCGGTTGAAATTGACCATGCTGATGAAGTGTTTAATCCAAATGCGGTTAAAGTCGTTACGGATAAAAATGGTTATGCGATGTATTTCAGCCGGGCATCAATCCCGTGGGATCGTGATAATTTTGCCAAGCGCCCGCAGGAGATCCATCAGAATCTGATGCGCCATATCGGTATCTACGCCTACCGTGCCGGGTTCATCAATACCTATATCAACTGGGAACCGAGTGCACTGGAAAAAAAATCGAGGCACTGGAACAACTTCGCGTGCTGTGGAACGGCGAAAGAATTCATGTCGAAGTGGCTATTGATGCGCCGCCTGCCGGGGTTGATACTCCAGAAGACCTGGAAAAAGTACGTGAGCTGATAGGCTGAGAAATCTATTACAGGCTACTACATCAAAAAGGCTGGTCGTGATCAGCCTTTTTAGTATCTTATGCCCCGCTTTTATAAGATCTGAATATTGTCGACTTCGATTTCAGGTGTTGCACCACCTTCAACCTCGCCATAAATACGCAGACGGGTATTGGCTGTAATGGCTTGCTCCAAGCGTATATCGTCATCGAGTTCAACGTTGACTTCGTTGACACCATCACTGAATACATAGGTGTCAGCATTGATTTGTTTGACCAGCTTTCCTTCAAGAATAATATCTTGATTTGAGAACAGGCTAGTTTGCGCCAGTACCTCGCTTACTGTTGTCGTTTGTGTGGGGCCGCTATACGATGCGCCGTTAGGGTTAGCAAGCGCGACAGCTGGCATGATGATCATTGCTGCGGTAATTGCGTAAACAGTTTTCTTAATCATGGTCATCCTACCTATTTCATTGTTGGTTTGTCTTGGTTGATGAGTCTATTAAACACCGAAGTGGCTGAACTCGACGTGAGTAGGAAATTCATATTCTGTTCATGATGGTAATTTGCCTGCTAATACAAAAAGACCACCCGGAGGTGGTCATAATACCAATCAACATAAGTATTTGATCATTCTTGCTGGTTAAAATTGCCTATTACTGCGTTAGAATTTTTGTAATTAGAACCACTAGTTACTACAAACTCTTCCTTGTCTTAGACGATTTTTCCAGCGCAATTATCTGAACATTTACTTATCTCGATTGGTATAAATCAATTCGTTTGTACTCGTCTTTAAGCTTCTACAGGCTTGCTGTCATTATTTCCATCGGCGTCGAACAGGCTGTTGTCGGCTTGTCCCAAGACTCGGGAAGTAATCGTTCCGGCTGTCATAGCACCGCTAACGTTGACGGCAGTTCGCCCCATATCAATCAGTGGTTCGATGGAGATCAGCAGGCCAGCCAGTGCAACCGGCATATCCAACGCTGATAGTACAATCAGAGCAGCGAAAGTTGCGCCGCCGCCAACACCAGCAATACCGAACGAGCTGATAGTGACGATGGCAATCAATGTCAGCATGAAGCTTGGGTCAAGCGGATTGATGCCAATAGTCGGAGCAATCATGACAGCAAGCATGGCAGGGTATAAGCCGCACAACCATTTTGACCCATCGTCGCCCCAAAGGATGCCGAAAAGTTAGCAACCCCTTCGCCGTTACCCAGTTTCTTTACCTGAGTATCGACGTTCAGTGGGATCGTACCGGCGCTTGAGCGGGAGGTGAAAGCAAAGGTCAGCACGGGTAAAATCTTTTTCAGGTATCGAACAGGTTTACACCCACGAAAGAGACCAGCACTAAGTGCATAACCAGGATGAGCGCAAGACCCACATAGGAGGCGGCAACAAAGTTGATCAGGCTAAGAATGTCATCGTAGTTTGAGCCAGCAACCACCTTGGCCATCAGTGCCAACACACCATACGGTGTAAGGCTCAGCACCATACGCACCAGAGTCCGAACTACCTCTTGTGCCACATTGATAAATCTCTCAAAGCTTGCACCTAGCTCAGGTTGGGTACGCATCACACTCAGGCCAGCGACGCCGATGAAAGCAGAGAAAATAACAACAGCGATTGTGGATGTTGGACGACTGCCTGCGAGGTCGGCAAATGGATTGCCGGGGAAGAATGAAATGATCATATCGGCAAACGACAATGACTCAATTGTACTTAGGCGAGTCTCGAGAATTTCACCACGGGCAATTTCTCGTGCCCCCTGAACAATGCCTTCCGCAGATAGACCAAAGAGATTGCTAACAAGGATACCAATAAGTGCTGACGCCGCGGTTGTCGCCAATAGAATGCCGATACTCAGGCTCGAAATTTTACCTAGCGAGCCGGAATCTTTTACTTTGATGATGGCACCGATAATTGAGACCATGATCAACGGCATGATGATCATTTTCAATAGGCTGACATACCCCGCGCCGACGATATTGACATATTCGAGGGTGTCGGAGATCACTTGGCTGCCACCACCGTAAACCAGCTGTAGTGCGCCGCCAAAGATAACACCCAAACCAAGGCCGGCAAAGACTTGTTTGGACAGGGTGTGTTCGGCTTTTTGCTGCTTGAACAATAGGCCAATAAGCAGGGCGAAGATCGCCAGATTGATAATTTGATACATCATGCTGAGCAGTTCCAAGTATTTATTTCTGACGCCCGAAACTCCATTTTCAGACTTATCAATAAGTTGAGAATGATAATTGTATGATGTAAAACTCAAAACAGATACGGTTTTTAATAACTAAAGCTATAAGAAAATCGAACATGATAAAACTTTTTGGAATATGGCTGGCAGTGCATACAAATTGGTTGTTTATTGCACTGGCCGGCAATGACGTTACGCAGCGGTGTTCCGGGCTAAATGTTTTTAGGTGAAGGTGTCTTTGGATGATGAGTCGCTGGGGACGAGGTAGAAAAGGGCGACATCAGGCCGATTATCCGGCCTGATAGATATGAGTGCTAAGCTGGAACCTTGGAATTCAGTGCCAACTCAGTGGATATTTGGGTGGTTGACTCGGGTTGCTGGGGAGCTTGTTTCGGCTCACCAAGCAGGTTTCTTAGGCGCTGCCACCATTGGCCCAATGTTTCGTGCCAGTAGCGTTCAGTTTGCTCTAGATACTTGGCTTGGGGTTTGTAGCGCTCCCAAGGTTGCTTGATCTTGTTGCTGGCAAGGAAATTGGTTGGGGCCGGTATCGGGGTGAGGCCTGCCTGTTTAAACTCATTTAAAGCACGAGTCATATGACTGGCTGAGGTAACAAGTACTAATTTATCATCGCCCACGACAGAAGCTGCCTGAAAAGCTTCCTCCCAGGTGTCCTTGGCCGTTTCCAGTAGTAGAATATCACTTTTGTTAGCCCCCAGTGCCAGAGCCACTTTTGCCATCATTCGCGCCTGGCTGATACTTGAACCGCCGCCGTAGCCCGATAGGATCAGTTTTGATCCCGGGAACATTCGATGGATGCGCATACCTTCCGCCAGACGCATTAACGAAGTGCGTGACAGCTCTGAGGTAATAGGCATCGCTTGGTCGATAACGTGCCCGCTCCCCAAGACCATAACGAAGCTGACCGTGGTGGATGAAGGCACATAGGGGTTATTTTCGCGTTCCAAAGGCCGTAGTAAACTGGTTGCAATAGGCTGGAAAGACACGAGGAAAATACCCAAAAAAAAGCAAAGGCAATGAAAAAGGACGCGAGTCCCTTACGCCGGGTAAACCAAAGTAACAGTAAGCCCATTAACCCGATAATCAGCAGTGCGGGCAGGGGCATTAGTAGTGCAGAAACAATTTTTTTTAATTCAAACATGCAATGTAGTCCGAAAATTCAGCAGTTGAGCTCGAAAAAGCACCACAAGCCTTTATTCCTATAACGCTTGTGAGAAAATAAGCCACATTTTTTTTCAACCGCTATCATAACGTAAAGTTGACGTGATCAAAGATCGAAATTTTGACGACCTAGCGCAAAAATTTGCGAAAAACATCTACGGCACAGCGAAAGGCCAAATTAGGCAGACCGTTGTCTGGCAAGATCTTGAGCAGATTTTAGCCTTGCTAGAAGCACAAACACCGTTGCATATTCTTGATGCAGGCGGGGGGATCGGCCAGCTGTCGCAAAAGATTGCAGAGTTGGGGCATCGTGTCACTTTATGTGATCTTTCTGGTGAAATGCTAAAGTTGGCCGAGCAGGAAATTGCCAACCACGGCCTTCTTGAGCAATATCGTCTGGTTCACAGCCCAGTCCAGGAGATTGGTGAGCACTTGAGTGAGCCGGCGGATCTGGTTTTGTTCCACGCAGTGATGGAGTGGCTATCAGATCCGAAGGAAGCGCTTGAACGGCTCTTGGATCAGCTTCAGCCCGGCGGAGTTATCTCCGTGATGTTCTACAACTACAACGGGCTGCTGTTCAAGAATCTAATTTGTGGCAACCTTACCCATATTGAAGAGGGGATGCCGCACCGTAAGCGCTTCAAGCTACAGCCACAGCAAGCCATTAAGCCTGAAGATGTCTATAGCTGGTTAACCGATGCCGGATTTACCATCTTAGGCAAAACAGGCGTGCGTACCTTCCATGACTATATGCAGACAACCATGGTTGGAGATTACAGTTTTGAACAAGTTCTTGAGATGGAGCAAAGGCTTTGTCGTCAGGAGCCTTATTTGTCCTTGGGGCGCTATATCCATGTATATGCCAGAAGCCATCAGGCCAAGTGAAACTGGCTGATAATGGGACAAGCAACGATAACAGCAATAAGGACAACGGATGAGTGATGTATCCCAGACCGTTCCTGAGTTGGTGAGTTGGGTTAAGCAGCATGAGTTTTCGCTTAACCTGCCAACGGAACGGCTGGCGTTCTTGTTGGCGATTGCTGTGCTAAGCGGCGATCGCTTTGATGAAGAATTAGGGGAAGGAGAACTGATTGATGCGTTTCGCATAGTAAGCGACATGTTCGATCAGTCACAAGAAACCCTGGCCTTTCGTGCCAATAACGCCATTAATGAGTTGGTTCGCCAACGTTTAGTTACCCGCTTTACCAGCGAGATGAACGACGGAGCCAGTATTTACCGCCTCAGCCCGCTAGCGCTGAGCATAACGGACTACTATGCCCGCCATCGCGAGTATTCATCGCTGAAATTGTCGATTCAACTGGCGATGGTTGCCGACGAGATCAACAAAGCGGGGGAAGCAGCTCAGGAAGGCGGTGATGAGAAACACTGGCGCCAGCAAGTTTATGCCGTACTGAAATATTCAGTGGCGGAAATTTTTGATCGGATTGATCTTAACCAGCGCACTATGGATGAGCAGCAGCAACAGGTGAAGCAAGATATTGCCGAATTGCTGAACCAGGATTGCGCGCGGCAATTACCAGCTGTGAAAGCTTGCTGAATGAAACATCCAGCACTTTGCGTGAACTGCAAGATACTCTGCAGGCAGCTGGTGACCAATTGCAAACCCAGCTGTTGGTGATCCAGGAAGAAATTCAGGGCAATCCTGATCTGGATTTTGTCGACGGGATGATATTTATCCTGCAGGCCAAGCTTGACCGGATCATCAACTGGGGTCAGCAGGCTATTGATCTGTGGATTGGTTATGACCGCCATGTTCATAAGTTCATTCGTACCGCGATTGATATGGATAAGAACCGTGCGTTCAGCCAGCGACTGCGGCAGTCGGTTACCGATTATTTTGACGACCCTTGGTTGCTGATTTATGCCGATGCCGAACGTCTGCTGGACATGCGTGACGAGACGCTGGTACTGCGAGACGACGAAGTCACCGGTATTGTGCCGGAAGAGATGGAATTTGAAGAGCTCAGCCAGGTCAACGACCAGCTGGCCGACCAAGTTGCTGCAATGCTGCAGGCCCATAAAGAAACGGGTGCTGCGATTAACCTAAGTTTGCTTCTTAAAGACTATTTGGCTCAACAACCACATGCGCAGCACTTTGATTTAACGCGTATTGTGATTGATCAGGCAGTAAGGCTCGGTTACTCAGAGTCAGACTTCAATGCAATACAGCCTGACTGGGAAGCAATCAACGACTACGGAGCAAGGTACAAGCTAATGTCATCGATAAATATTGAAGAATTTATGCCTGAAAAGTTGGCTAAGGCGATTGCCAACCCACTTTTCCCGGCACTGGATAATGCGCTACGTTCTGGCCGTCATATTGCCAGCGAAGACATGGATAACCATGCCCTGCTGATTGAATGCGAGCAGGTGCTGGTTATGTTTTACAAACGTTATAACGCCGAGCTGGTACGGGCACCTGAAGGGTTCTTTTACCTGCGTCCTCGTTCAACGTCTCTAATTGGTCGCTCTGTATTGTCAGAAGTCGACATGCTGGTCGGCAAGGTACTGTGTTTCCTTTACCTGAGCCCGGAGCGATTGGCCCATGAGGGGATCTTCACCAACCAGGAGCTATTTGAAGAGCTGCTGGCACTGGCGGATGAAGCGAAGCTGATGAAGCTGGTCACCAACAGAGCTTCAGGCTCCGATCTCGATCGGGAAAAACTGTTCGACAAAGTCAAAACATCGCTGCGTCGCCTGCGCCGTATCGGATGATCATTCCCATTGGCGAAAACGGTAAATTCCGCATTAGCGAGGCAGTATTCCGCTTTGGGGCCGATGTCCGAACTGGTGATGATGTGCGCGAAGCGCAGCTTCGTCTGATCCGTGACGGTGAGGCGGTCGTTGTTCATCAGCAGGAACCGAGTCAGTCGAGCTTGTTGGATAACGAGCAAGAAAAAGAACCAGAAGCTGGGCATGACGGACAGGAGGGTGAAGCCTGATGGAACGCGGTAAGTATCAATCGCTGACAATGGTCAACTGGAACGGCTTCTTTGCCCGTACGTTTGACATTGATAATTTGGTTACCACTTTGTCGGGTGGTAACGGTGCCGGTAAGTCGACCACCATGGCGGCTTTCATCACCACGTTGATCCCTGATCAAAGCCTGCTGCACTTTCGTAATACGACGGAAGCCGGTAGTTCGAACGCTTCGCGCGACAAGGGCCTGCACGGTAAGTTGAAGCCGGGTGCCTGTTATGCTGCTTTGGATGTCGTTAACTCTAAGAAGCAACGTATTGTATTTGCAGTAAAACTTCAGCAAGTCGCTGGCCGTGACAAGAAAGTGGATATCAAGCCATTTATTATCCAGGGCCTGCCGTCAGACGTTAAGCCGACTGAACTACTGGTTGAAACCCTGTCTGACAATCAGGCGCGTGTTCGCCAGATCAATGAAGTCAAAGAAATTGCTTCCGAGTATGAAGGGGTACACTTCAAAGCATTTAACTCGGTGACGGATTACCACGCGCAGATGTTTGAGTTTGGTGTCCTGCCGAAAAAAAATTGCGTAACAGCAGCGATCGCTCTAAGTTTTATCGCTTGATCGAAGCCTCTTTATACGGGGGTATTTCCAGTGCGATTACCCGCTCTCTGCGTGACTATCTATTGCCGCACAATACCGGGGTAAAGAAAGCATTCCAGGACATGGAAGCCGCCCTGCGTGAAAATCGGATGACGCTGGAAGCCATCAAGCTGACTCAGAACGACCGTGACTTGTTCAAGCATTTGATCACCGAGGCAACGAATTACGTAGCCGCGGACTATATGCGCCATGCCAACGAGCGCCGCAAAAAGCTGGAAAAAAAACATTAAGTCTGCGTGGCGAGCTGTTGGGATCACGTAAAATCTTGGGCGATCAACAAAAGTCCATGATTAACATGACCGGTGAACTCGATGAACTGACCGAGCGTGAAGGTGCGCTTGAACAAGATCATCAGGCTGCGTCCGATCACCTGCAACTGGTTCAGACGGCAGTACGTCAGCAAGAGAAGATTGAACGGTATCGTGAAGATCTTGAGGAGCTGACCGAACGTCTCGAAGAACAGGTGATGGTGGTTGAAGAAGCCGCCGAGCAGCTGGCAATGGCAGAAGAGCAGGCGCTGCTTACCGAAGAGGAAGTAGATAGTCTGAAAACACAGTTGGCAGACTACCAACAGGCGTTGGATATGCAGCAGACCCGTGCCCTGCAATATCAGCAGGCGGTACAGGCGCTGGAAAAAGCCCGCGAGTTGTCTGGTGATCACCAGTTACTAGCCGATCAGGCGGTGCCGTACCTTTCCCAGCTCAAGCAGGAGCAGGAAGTTCAGACCACTGCGCTGCTAGCGCTGAAGCATAAATTGGATATGTCCTCGGCAGCAGCCCAGCAGTTCGATAAAGGTTTGCAGATTGTAACGACCATTGCCGGTGCTATAGACCGTACTCATGCCAGTGACAAGGCTCGTGAGCTGATTGCGCATACCCGCCAGTTACGTGCTATTGCCGATAGAGGCGATCAGCTTAAGGCACAGTATCGCGATCTGGAGCGTAGTGTACGAAACCAGCGTCAGGCCACCGAGCTGGCAGAAACGTATACTAAGCGTTTTGCCGTGGCTATCGACAGTGAATTAGCGATGGCCGAAGAGCAGGCACGCCATGAAGCGACGCTGGAAAGCCTAGAGCACCAACAGGATATGTTGGTTGAGCAACGTGGTGAGCTACGCCGTCAGGAGCAGCAGCTATCATCACAGATTGTTTCACTAGAAGCGTCTGCGCCAGCATGGATTGCCGCCTCCGAAGTACTGGATAAACTGTCAGAGCAGTCCGAGCGCGAGCTGTTTGACAGCCAGGCGGTAATGGATGCTATGCAGTTGACGCTGGATAAAGAGCGTGAGGTATCTGCAACACGAGATCAGCTTGCAACTCACAAGAAGCAGCTGGATCTGGATATCGAGCGTCTGGCGCAGCCGGGCGGAAGCGATGATTCCCGATTGCGAGCACTGGCCGATACACTCGGTGGTAGCCTGCTGTCTGAAATCTATGATGATATCACCCTGGCCGATGCCCCATATTTCAGTGCGATGTACGGTCCTTCTCGCCACGCGATTGTGGTTCCGGATCTGAAAGGCATCAAAGACAAGCTGGTGGCGCTGGATGACTGCCCGGACGATCTATATATCATTGAAGGTGATGCCGACTCGTTTGATGACAGCGGCTTCGATGTCGATGAGCTGGAAGGTGCGGTTTGTGTTCATTTAAATGATCGCCAATTACGATATTCACGTTATCCGAAAGTACCACTATTTGGCCGTGCGGCACGTGAGCAGCGTCTTGAGCAGCTACGTGAAGAACGTGATCAAGTAGTAGAAGATCATGCAAAAGCAGCGTTCGATTCCCAGAAGCTGCAGCGTTTGTACCAGAGCTTCAATAGCTTTGTCGCAACACATATGGCTGTTGCCTTCAACGCCGACCCGGAAGCCGAGCTGAAAGTTGCGCGCGACAAGCGTAACCAGATCACTCGTAGCCTGACTGAGGCGGATGCCAAAGAACAGCAGCAGCGCAGCCAATTGACAGCGGCGCGTGAAGGTTTGGCACTCTTAGGCAAGCTTAATCCGGTCGTGAACTTGCTGGAAGACGATACGCTTATTGCGCGTTTTGAAGAGGTTGAACAGCAACTGTCTCAGCTTGATGAAGCGCGTAACTACCTTGACCGCCACGGCAAGGCAATGGTTGAACTTGAAGGACTGGTTTCTGCACTGGATGCGGATCCTGAGCAATTTGATGCCCTGCAAGTTAAATACGAGCAAGCTGATAACACGCTACAGTCACTGAAAACCAAAATCTTTGCGATTGCAGATTTGGTTGAGCGTCGTCACCACTTCAGCTATGCCGATTCGGTTGACCTGCTGAACAAGAGCTCTGAGCTCAATGAGCAGCTTAAGGCGAAACTGATTGCGGCAGAGCGAGAGCGGACCCGTTGCCGTGATGTACTGAAGCAATCCCGTGCCCAAGCCAACCAGTATAATCAGTTAATGGCCTCTCTCAAGAGCTCCCATCAGGCGAAGCAGGAAACGGTTCAGGAATTCGAGCGTGAGCTGCAGGAACTGGGTGTACGCGCCGATATCGAGGCTGAAGAGCGTGCACGTCTGCGCCGTGATGAACTGAACGAGCGCCTGCACGGCTCGCGCACACGTCGCAGTCAGCTAGAAAAAGCGATCACCTCGGTTGAGCTGGAAATGAAAAGTCTGGTTAAACGCCTGCGTAAAGTGGGTAAGGAATATCAGGAAATTCGCAAGCTGGTCGTTACGGCCAAAGCCGGTTGGTGTGCCGTACTGCGATTGGCTCGCGAGAGCGATGTCGAACGTCGACTGCACCGCCGTGAAATGGCTTATATGTCAGCCGACGAACTACGTTCGCTATCTGATAAGTCGCTGGGTGCGCTGCGTCTGGCGGTTGCCGATAACGAAGAACTGCGAGATGCGCTTCGTGCCTCGGAGGATGTATCGCGTCCTGAACGTAAGGTTCTGTTCTATATTGCCGTCTACCAGCATCTTCGCGAGCGTATTCGCCACGATATTATTCGTACCGATGATCCGGTTGAAGCCATTGAAGAGATGGAAGTCGAGCTGGCACGTCTTAGCGAAGAGCTGACGGCGCGAGAACAGCGCTTGGCAATCAGTTCCGATTCGGTAGCCAATATTATCCGCAAGACTATCCAGCGTGAGCAGAACCGTATCCGTATGCTGAACCAAGGCCTGCAGAATATCGGTTTTGGTCAGGTGAAAGGTGTTCGTCTGAATGTCAAAGTGCGTGATACGCATGAGGCGCTACTGAGCGGTTTGGCTGAGCAGCAAGAACAGCACCAGGATCTCTTTGGCAATCATCGTCTGACGTTCTCTGAAGCGATAGCGAAACTGTTCCAGCGTTTGAACCCGCATATTGAAATGGGCCAGCGTTCGCCGCAGATCATGGGTGAAGAGCTGCTCGACTACCGTAACTACCTTGAGCTCAGCATCGAAGTTAACCGTGGTACAGATGGTTGGCTCCAGGCAGAATCTGGGGCGCTATCGACGGGTGAGGCAATCGGTACGGGTCAGGCTATCTTGCTGATGGTTGTGCAGAGCTGGGAAGAGGAGTCACGCCGTCTGCGTGGTAAAGATATCATCCATGCCGCCTGTTGTTCCTTGATGAAGCTGCACGACTGGATGCGAAATCTATTGCCACGCTGTTCGAGTTGTGTGAGCGCTTGGACATGCAGCTTCTGATTGCGGCACCGGAGAACATTAGCCCTGAAAAAGGCACAACCTACAAATTGGTTCGTAAGATTTTCAAAGATCGCGAACATGTTCATGTGGTTGGTTTGCGTGGCTTTGGTCAGGAGCAAAAATCTCCGGGTAATATTCAGGAAATGCTTGAGCTTGACCTTGCATAAAGTGCGCTGGCACACAGACTAAGTTGAGAGAAAAGGCCGGAGAAATCCGGCCTTTTTTTTATGCCGGTTATACTCACCGTACCGCTCGTGGAGAGGTTCATTATTGACCCTATGTCTTGTTACTAAGAACCTCATCTCATTACTTAATTACGTTATCGATAAATTATTTGTGGTGCCATTAACCTCTAAAATTTTAACTGTTGGATTCGGCCATCCAGAATAACAAGCCAAACTGAGCGGCGGCCCGCGAATCCGTTTGGTCACGGCCAATTTATATATTGTCGTAGGGGTGAAGACATGAAAAATATAATATTAACGATGCTCACCACGTTAGTGGTGGCTGGGTGCGGCGGCTCATCGGGGGACGACTCTGGTTCGGCAAATGCGATACCGGGTTCAGGTACCGGAGACGTGCCGGTTTCAGTGGATATTTCAAAACCGCCAACAGAGGTGCCAGAAGTACCGGATGATGGCGATCAGTTGCAGGCTTGTGTCGCAATTCAAACTGTGACGCTAACTAACCTTGCTGGAGAGATTGTCGAGTGGACCACGAGGAGTATGAATGGCGAGGTCAAAAGTTCTGAGCAATGTATTCCCGAGGGGGCGGAGATCCCAGTATATGATGATGGAACACCCAAGTTTATTGTGGTCGACCTACATGATGTAACCGGTGTCGATCTTGTCGGCTTGATTTCAGAACAACTTGTACCGGTCGGCGAGTATGTCAGCATGGCTTTATCTCTAGCAAGGGTGATTATGATTTCCCGATTGATATGCCAATTCAAGTCCCGTATTCCTATGTCGGTAGTTGGATCGATAATAAGGTCATCGATGATGATCTCACGTTTGATGGCTTGAATATCAATATTGATGCGCCTGAATCTTTTGTGATGACATTTGATTTTAGGAGTATGTTTGAGCTGGTTGAGAACGCCTACAAGTTTAAGCAAGAAGCATTTAACTTACTCAGCGAAACCTTGTCGGGTAGCATTTTTGGTGATATTGACACATCGTCATGCCCTTCCGTAGATAATGCCTATGTCTATCTCTATGAATCAAAGGATGAACAGGAGAAGTACGGTGATTTGGGATCTGATGAATACACGCCGACGATGACGGCCAAAGTCACAAAAGATAACAACTATTCGATGCCTTATGTGCCTGCCGGAGATTACGACGTGGTGCTAGTGTGCGATGGTCTGCTAGATCTGCCTGATCAAATTGATCTGGATATAGACCTAGATGGGGATGCACCTAAGCATACAAATCAAAAGCTTGATAGTGGCGAGGACAAGTTCCTGCCGTTGTAAAAGAGGTTATCGAACAGTAGAAGCCAGATGCCGTCAGCGGAGACTGACGGCTTTGGTTTACTTTTTCTAGCAGCATAATCTTTGTGGATTCAGCTGTTGTTAAGCATATATCCGTAGTTTATATGGTGGAAGAATACGATCTATCTCTCATTATCAACAATACGCGATCAACTTTATTCTTATCTAACTCTCTGACCTCACATTGAATAATCCCAATTGTCACTAATTGCAGCCATAACTGTCTAGCTTTTGCCGGTTGTTTTTCAACCAGCACTTCGATAAATTTCATTTCAACACCATGAAGCTAGATAGAAAGAGACCTTAATATGCCTGCAGTAATGACCCTTAAAAAAAAGTTGTTTTCGGCGCCATGCTTGGCCTTGCTGTAGTCGGCTACGGAACTGCCCAGCTTCTGTAACGACATCTCCTGAGAATCACCTGTTATCAACCTTGAATTACGTTGAGCTTGAAGCTGAACAGGGCGATAAAAACATGCAACTTTTCCTAGGGCGAGCTTACCTAGAAGGCTCGAACGGGTTGAAAGCTGATCCGATGAAAGGCATGTACTGGTTAGAAAAAGCCGCTGTCGATATGCCGGAAGTAAAAACCATGATTGGTGACTTATTTAAAGCCGGTCAGGTATTGCCGAAAGATAACCTTCGTGCCATTCGTTGGTACATGGAAGCGGCTAAAGAAGGTGATGTACCAGCAATGATAGAGCTAGGTGCCTATTATGCTTCAGGTGCAACTGGAAAAGTTGACTGCGGCAATGCCATCAAATGGTTTAATGAAGCGTCTAATGGCGGCTCATTAGAATCAAAGCGTAACTTGGTATGGCTATATGCGACTTGTTCTGACGAGCGTATGCGTGATGGCGAGCGAGCATTAAAGTTGGCCAAGCAAGTATTAAGCCGTACCGGAACAGGTGATGCAGGTGATTACGACAACTTGGCTGCTGCTTACGCAGCATGCGGTGAGTTTCGCCAGGCTATCGAGGCACAGGAAGTCGCCATTGATAAGCTGGAAGAAACCAAGGGCCAGCGTTTTGCTAAATTTGAAAATCGCCTGAAGCTTTATCAACAGCACCAGACTATCTATATGGCTTCTCTATAATACAGACAAAATAAAAAAAAGGCCTACTTCTTTGAAGTAGGCCTTTTTTTTGATTGTGCGAATATCAGCATTTCTCTTTGATTATCCCTCCACTTTTACACCTATCTGCTGTTCTATTTACAATTCTTTTTGCTGTCGATACTACATTGCGTTTAACCCGAAAACCGGTGGAAATGACATTGCACTTGTCCTAATTGCAATGCAATTGACATCCTTAACTATACTTGGTGGTGCACTACCTCTTTGGCTGTAGGCAAAGGGGATAACCATAATAACAATAGGATGTTAGCAATGAATAACTCTGAAGTTGTTGATAAAAAAAAGACAGAGCCAAATATGAGTGGCAGTCATTTTTATTTATTGTCATCTTTCTCTTTCCTATCCTTTCCGTTGTGATTGTCGGGGGTTATGGCTTCCTCGTATGGGCAATGCAGGCGCTTTTCATCGGTCCTCCCGGTCACGGTTGATAAGTCCATAGCAGTGAAGTTAACGGAAAGGTGATACTTATGATTAGCTTGATAAACAAACTGTGGGCGACGTTCTGGCGCCCAGCAGTTCATATTAGTTTAGGTGTGCTGACCTCGGTGGGTTTATTGCCGGGATCATATTTTGGGGGGATTCAATACCGCCCTTGAGTTTACCAATACCGAGAAGTTCTGCATCGGTTGTCATGAAATGCGCGACAACGTCTATGAAGAATTGCAGACAACGGTTCACTGGTCGAATCATTCCGGTGTTCGGGCAACCTGTCCAGACTGCCATGTTCCCCATAACTGGACTGATAAAATTGCCAGAAAAATGCAGGCCAGCAAGGAAGTGTTTGGTGCAATATTCGGAACAATTAATACCCGCGAAAAATTTCTAGATAAACGGCTGGAGCTTGCTAGCATGAATGGAAGCGTTTTGCTGCCAATGGTTCACTTGAGTGTAAAAACTGCCATGATTACGACAGTATGAATTGGGACATAATGTCTGACTTGGCGAAGACGCAGATGAAGCAGGCTGCCGAGCGAGATCAAAGCTGTATTGATTGCCACAAGGGAATCGCTCACCAGTTGCCAGGAGATATGGATTCCTCTGGTGGCATGGTGTCTGAACTTGTCCAGAAAGCGAATAATACGAGTTACTCGGCAGGGGGGAATTATTTCAGTGTTCGTTACTTGCCTATGTATGAGGATGAGGCACTGACCATTGACGGCGGTCAATTGAATCCGGCTTCAGAGGTGAAGGTGGTTCAGGTTAAAGATAAAGTGATTCAGATTGAAATTGCCGGTTGGCGGAAAACCAAAGGGTTTGGTCGGGTGATCAACGAAGACTTTGGCATGAATATTCCGACAGCAGCCTTGAGCAAAGAGGTCGCGCTTAATGATGCGATGGTTGAAAAGTTTGAGGAAAAAGAGGATGACTTAACCGGTTTGGGCTGGCAGCGAGTGACGGTAAAACTGTGGATGCCTAAAGAGTCGCTGCTGGAGGATGTCGAAGAAATTTGGGCAGTAGCCGGTCCGGCATACAAAACAAATTGTAGTGTATGCCATACCCAACCCGCAGAGAACCATTTTGACTCTAATACCTGGCCGGGCATGTTTAACGGGATGTCGGCATTCGTGAACCTCGATAGTGATAGTGAAGCCCTGGTACTGAAATATTTACAAAAACATTCATCAGACTTTTCTGATGGCGGTCATTAAGATGCGATGAGGGATAAACGATGTCATTAAGTCGACGTAAATTTTTAAAAGGCCTAGCGACGACCTCGCTGCGTCTGTGATCGGTCCTAGCTTATTGATACAAGCTGCAAAAGCGGCGACAGAACAAGCCTCGCCATATTCGGCTGAGGGAAGTTGGAAGGTGTCTGGTTCTCACTGGGGAGCATTTCGGGCGAAGGTTTACAACGGGAAAGTTGTAGAAGTTAAGCCATTGGAATTTGACAAATATCCAACAGATATGATTAAGGGAATCAAGGGGATAATTTATAGCCCGTCTCGGGTTCGTTATCCGGTAGTACGCCTTGATTGGCTTAAAAAAAACATAAATATAGCGGTGAAACCAGAGGCAACAATCGCTTCGTACGGGTTACGTGGGATGAAGCACTGGATTTGTTCTATCAAGAGTTAGAACGGGTACAGAAAGATTACGGCCCTTGGGCGCTTCATGCCGGTCAGACAGGGTGGCGGACGACTGGGCAATTTCATAGTTGTACAACACACATGCAGCGAGCCGTGGCTATGCATGGCAACTTTGTAAAAAAAAGTGGGTGACTATTCAACCGGAGCGGGGCAGACCATTTTGCCATATGTCCTAGGTTCGACCGAAGTGTATGCACAGGGAACCTCTTGGCCGGACATGCTGGCGAACAGTAAAACGATTGTGCTCTGGGCCAATGATCCACTCAAAAACTCACAAGTCGGATGGCAGTGCGAAACACATGGGGCTTATGAGTATTATGAACAGCTGAAACAAAAAGTCGCTAAGGGTGAGATCAGGGTGATCTCGATTGATCCAGTGCGATCGAAAAGTCAGAATTACCTTAACTGTGAGCAGATTTATGTGAATCCGCAGACGGATTTGCCGTTTATGCTGGCGATTGCGCATACATTATATAAAGAAGAATTATACGATAAAAAAAATTTCTTGATACCTATGCGCTGGGTTTTGACGAATTTATACCGTATGTACTGGGTAACACTGAGGATAAACAGGAAAAAAAACACCTGAATGGGCGGCACCGATTTGCGGCGTAAAGCCTGATAAAATCCGTGAGTTTGCCCGCCTGATGGCGGCAGATCGGACGCAGCTTATTTTTGGTTGGGCGGTACAGCGCCAGGAGCATGGCGAGCAGCCGTATTGGATGGGTGCCGTGTTGGCGGCTATGTTGGGGCAGATAGGACTACCGGGGGGCGGCATTTCTTATTCGCACCATTATAGCGGGGTGGGTATTCCGTCATCGGGCGCATCAGGTCCGGGTGGTTTTCCGCGCAATGTTGATGAAGGGAAAAAGCCGAAATGGGAAAATGATGATTTTAAAGGCTACAGTAATACCATACCGGTAGCCCGTTGGTTGATGCCATTTTAGAGCCGGGTAAGGAAATTCAATATAACGGTTCTAAAGTTAAATACCCTGATATTAAGATGATGGTGATTAGTGGCTGTAATCCTTGGAACCATCACCAGGATCGTAACCGGATGAAAACCGCTTTTCAGAAGTTACAGACGGTAGTTACGGTTGAATTTGCCTGGACTGCATCCTGTCGCTTCTCTGATATTGTCCTGCCAGCCTGTAGCCAGTTTGAACGTAATGATATCGACTTGTATGGTTCATATTCGGTTAGCGGTATTCTTGCGATGCACAAATTGGTAGATCCGCTTTATCAGTCGAAACCCGATTTTGAAATATTTACTGAGTTGTGTCGGCGGTTTGGTCGTCATAAAGAGTACACCCGTGGCAAAGATGAAATGGAGTGGGTGCGCGAGTTGTATGATGGTTGCCGAGAAGCGAATAAAGGTAAATTTGAGATGCCGGAATTTGATAAATTCTGGCAAGAAGGTTTAGTGGAATTTGGACCGGGCAAGTCTTTTATCCGTCATTCTGCTTTCCGTGAAGATCCGGAAATTAATCCGTTGGGAACACCATCAGGTTTTATCGAGATTTTCAGTCGCAAAATAGATCGTTTTGGTTATAAATATTGTAAGGGGCACCCGATGTGGTTTGAGAAGTCAGAACGTTCTCATGGCGGTCCAAAATCGGATAAATACCCGCTCTGGTTGCAATCGTGCCACCCGGATCAGCGATTGCATTCACAGATGTGTGAATCTGAAGAATACCGGGCCACATATACAGTGAAAGGGCGAGAGCTGTGTATATCAGCCTAAGGATGCACAGAAACGCGGAATAAAAGATGGTGATCTGGTTCGGGTATTTAATGACCGTGGGCAGTTACTGACCGGGGCGGTAATATCAGATAATTATCCTCAAGGGGTTATTCGTATCCACGAAGGGGGTGGTTTGGTCCGCTAAACGAAAAAGTTGGTGCGATTGATACCTATGGTGATCCGAATACGTTAACTCAGGATATCGGCTCCTCCGAATTAGCCCAGGCAACCAGTGCCAATACGGTGGTGGTGGATATCGAGAAATTCAAAGGTGAAGCTCCGCCAGTGACTTCTTTTGGTGGCCCGATTTACGAGAGTTAATTTGTTGCCTGTGTCTGTTGTCTATAGCAGTTACCTATACCGGCTACCTGCAAATAGGGCGATCGTAAGGTTGCTCTATTTACAGACGTGTGGCGTTGCTTATATCTGTGACCGTTTTTGGGTGATAGTTCTCGGGTGATGTCACCAAACCATGCTGTACAATATCAACTACTAGCAATAAGCATTAACAATAAGCAGTAAGTAATATGAAGCCTCAACAAGAAGACATTTCCGCAGTAACCAAGCCAACAGTACCTGTATATGGTGTTGGAGACAGTACCCTGCAAGCTGCAGGAGGAGAAGCTGGCGTTAGAGAGCTGGTGGATAAATTCTACAATTATATGGACACTTTGCCAGAAGCCGAAACGATTCGGGCAATGCATGCTGATGATTTAACAGAATCGAGAGAAAAGCTAACGACATTTCTTATTGGTTGGATGGGGGGACCATCGCGCTATGCTGAAAAATTCGGAAGTATGAACATCCCCGGTGCTCACAGCCATCTGGCGATAGGTATTGCCGAAAAAAGAAGCTTGGTTGCTCTGTATGCAAAAAGCACTGGATGAGCAGGGGTACGAAGAAGTATTCAAACGCTATGTCATGGTGCAGTTATCATTCCCGGCGGAAATGTGCCGGAATCGATAAACCTTTAACAAGGGCGTGAACCGGTTCAAAGCCTGTCCCATAAAGAGTAAATATTGGAATAAGGTGGAGTAGTCGCTACTCCACCTTTTAAATTTTGTCCCTGTTATTTACTGTCCCAATGTTGGCGAAAGAACTCGTCAATCGCTTCAATGGTCTTTTCAACAAATTCATCCCAGTCGTAGGGCTGAATTTGTCTGCTTCCCTTCAAGGCTTTTCGATCAAGGTTGACCATATTATTCTGCCTCCAGCTGTCGCTGGGTTTTACGTCGTGGCATTAATAATTATAGATAACCAGCCAGCTACCGGTTTGGCGCGCTGAAAGAACATGTGCGCTAGGCGACCAACTCGGGGGCGTCTTCTTGCGCCCACTGAATACATTGCTCGGCTAAGATATCAAGCGAATCCAGGCACTGCTCCGGGTGTGATAATGTTTGCTCGGCCAAAGCGACAGGGATTTCGGTACAGCCGAAAATAACGGCTTCTGCTCCGCGTTCCAGCATTGCCTCGAAGATTGGCAGCATCAGTTGTTTACCGCGCTCGACTTCACCAGCCTTGACCGCGTAGATCCCGTCCATGACAGCCTGCTGTTCA
>LLEN01000073.1_pt1 | contig 21426 bp, 18 predicted proteins | sample 595881 | NCBI WGS metagenome assembly LLEN01 (sample SAMN02919314, study PRJNA255460) | bioreactor metagenome | biome: chemostat; feature: culture 2012_10.3; material: sediment; isolation source: day86 10degC chemostat 2012 inoculated with Wadden Sea sediment taken from... | place: Germany: Bremen ...
ACCTACAGCCCAGTTATATAGCGGGATGTTCTTGTTTTTTCGCCAGGTATTCTGTCCAGACAAATCCGTTTGAGAAGTGGCCGAGGAACCAAGAGTTGCTGTTAGGAAAAATCCACTGTGAACCGTTAAACATATTGCCTGTATCCGACAGGCTGTCACCAAACACGACCATTTTATTGATCGCAGATGGTTGGACTACATTATCGTTGGTCCAGATAGAATGGTTATATGAGAAGCGATTATCAGACGCAAAGTATGTGATATCTGCAGTGTCGTGAGTGACACCCAAGGTTTCATCACAACGTTGCTTAATATTGTCCTGAGGCTCGTTGGTATAGAACATGTTTTTAAACGAAACGGAAGAATACCAATAGCAGGAATCGTATAGTAGCTCCCATCTTTATTTAGTGCCCATTCCCATTCAGTCGCCGAATCATCATGGGTAGTTGCTGGGCGATACCAACACCGAACATATGTGTAAGTTTCCGAAGCCTGAACACTGCTGACTTGTGCAGCCGTGATTGCCTCAGGAGTAATATTTACATCAGCTGACGCTTGAGATGCAAATGGCAATAGCATAGAGAGTAGCAAAATGTGTTTTTTTTCATTATTATCTACTTATAGTTTGTTGTGATGGAATTTCCCCGCCAAGAAAGGTCGGAGATATATATACAAAACAATGCATACATATTAAGCAAGTTGTGCTTTTACTCTAAATTAGAGCACTGCAACAGGTATCATTCACGTGAATAATTCTATTTTCTGAATGATACTCACAACAAATATCTATTCGGTATATAGATCTCAGCCGAATGGTGCATTCGGCCAGAGGAATACCTCATAACAACAGACCCATAAGTAGACGTTCGAAAAGTGAGCGAGCATCTCGAAACCACTTAGGTATAATCGTTACAAACGGAAGATAAATGAGTAACGTTTTGAATATTCTAATTATTGAAGATGAGCCAGCCATTGCTGACAACCTGATCCATGTACTGGAAATGGATGGCTATCAGGTAAGCTGGTTTGCAACGGCTGGAGAGGGGCTCAATTATCTCAAAGCGAATGACCCTGCATTGCTGGTATTAGATGTGGGCTTGCCGGATGGCAATGGCTTCGAGTTGTGTAAGACAATTCGCGAGTTTTCAGGGATCCCCATCATTTTTCTGACGGCCAGAAACGATGAAATCGATCGAGTCGTCGGGTTGGAAATTGGCGCGGATGATTACGTCACGAAACCATTCAGCCCAAGAGAAATGCTTGCCAGAATCAAACTACGTATCAGATCTCGACCGATTCCAGAATCGGCGCCGACACTTCAACAGAAGGTACCAATCCAGCATTCTGAAGATGATTTGTATCCTGAAAACTTTGACTATGGTTTTCATGGGCAGATGCTTGGATTCACGGCAGTGGAATTTAAAATTCTCGATAAGCTCATTCAGGTTTCGGCGAATGTCCTCAGCCGTGAGCAATTAATGGTTGCTGCAGATATGGCTCCGGAAGCCAGTTATGAACGGAATATTGACTCTCATATAAAAGCGATTCGCAATAAATTGAAAAAGGTCAATATGTCTGAGCGGATCAAAACTAAACGTGGTTTCGGCTACTACTACAATGCGCAGGAGTCCGAGTGAGTCGCTGGCCCAAAATTCCGTTAGGGATACGTTTGTTCTTTCTCTACTTCATATTGGTAGGCATGACTGCCTATTTTGTCAGTAAAACCGTTATTCAGGAGCTGAAACCTACCGTTCGACAGACGACGGAAGAAACACTAGTCGATATGGCCAATTTGTTGGCTGTTTTGGCAGAAGAAGAAATGATAAAAGGTGATTTAAGCCAAAGCCGCTTCGCTAAACTACTTACGGCGTATGGTATCCGCGAGCCTGAATCCCGTTTCTGGGAATATGGTAAGAAAGTCATTAACCATCGTATCTACGTTACAGATAAAAATGGCATGGTAGTCGCAGATTCCTGGCAACAGGATATAGGTAAGGACTACTCCCAATGGAACGATGTCTACCTCACTTTACGTGGCCGATATGGTGCGAGAAGTACCGCGCTTGACCCAAATGACCCACTTTCTACGGTGATGCATGTCGCGGCTCCTATTTACCATGAAGGGAAAATCATTGGCAGCGTCACCGTCGCCAAGGCCAATCGTTCTGTTCAGCCCTTTATCGACTTGTCCAAGCGCAACGTACTGTTCTGGATGATGTTGATGACAGTGTTAGTCCTAATTGCTGGTGCTCTGATCGCCTGGCGGATCCATTCAGCCCTAAACAAGCTAGAAGACTATGCCGAAAAAAAATGGGACGAGGTGAAAAGGTTGCTAAGCCGACCTTCCGTATATTTTATGAGTACGGCACGTTAAGTAATGCACTGGAAAAAAAATGCGTAATCAACTGGACGGTAAAAAGTACGTTGAAGAATATGTACAAACTCTCACCCATGAATTAAAAAGTCCCATATCCGCAATAAAAGGGGCAAGTGAAATTCTTCAGATGCCGTTGCCGGAAGAACAGAGACAGCGTTTTGTCGGCAACATAGAACGTGAAAGCGAACGAATGCAGCGACTGATCGATAAACTCCTTGAACTGGCTCGGTTAGAAAAAAAATGCCACAGCTGGAGCATGTTGAATTACTTTCTGTAGAAGACATACTGGAAACAATCGTGGAATCTTCCGCTGCAAGGTTGAGCATGAAGCATGTGAAGTGCGAATTAAATGCCGATGAAGGGATTAACATCCTTGGCGATCGCTTCCTTCTGCAACAGGCCCTTTTTAACCTGATGGATAACGCGCTCGACTTTGTATCTGAAAACGGAGTAATAAGCTGGAAAGCCCACACAAAAGATAGCAAGGTTGCCATCTCGGTATTTAATCAAGGGTCGCATATTCCAGACTACGCATTAGAGCGACTAACGGAACGTTTCTACTCATTGCCGAGAGAAAACGGAGTAAAAAGTACTGGTTTGGGACTGAACTTTGTTGAACAAATAATGCAACTGCATGATGGGCAGTTGAAAATAGATAACGTCGAAAATGGTGTTAAGGTCACTCTTTATTTGCGAACTCCATAAAAACTCCATACAGCCTCCATCCACTCTCCAAGTTGGTTTTTTTTAAAGTGATGAAAAACCCAAACCAAAAGAGAGTAGTGATGAAAAAAAATTCTTAAATAACGGACTGGGTATAAAGTTTGGCTTTGTACTCTTTCTTTTTCTGCTTTTGCAGATTCCTATGTCTATGATCGATGGCCTTATCTCAGAACGCTCTTATCGGCAGGACGAGGTACGCAATAACATTGCCCGCAGCAGCAGTGGCGAGCAACGAATCATGGGCCCCTTTCTCAGCGTGGTATACAAGGAGACGGTCTCGGGGGACGATCGGGACTACGAGGTAAACCGTCAGGCATTCATTTTACCCGAACAGTTTAGCCTGACCTCAGATCTTAAAAGTTTTGAAAAATATCGTGGAATTTATACTGCACGTTTATATCAGGCAGATACCCGGCTAACGGGTAAGTTTGACCTTTCATTGCTGGAAGATCTCGCAGCCCACCCCATTGTTGATATTAATTTGGTTGTTGCCGTCAGCGATAGCCGTGGATTAATCAGCATTGATGACCTGACGTTAAACGAACAACCTATTGCTGTTGAACCAGGAACTGGATTAAAACAGCTGGCACAGGGATTCCACAAAACACTGGATCTCAGACAACTGGATGTCACCAACCCTCTTAACTTTGACTTGAATTTTATTTTGCAGGGAATGGGCCAACTTCAGGTAACTCCAATTGGTAAATCCACCCAAGTTGAACTCTCATCATCATGGCCACATCCAAGCTTTATAGGTGATTATCTTCCTATCGCATCAGATATTACCCAATCAGGATTTAAGGCAAATTGGGCGACTAACAACTTCTCCAGTAACATCAGTCAGCTATTTGAGCTGTGCATGTCCGAATCACAGTGCCACCAATTAGATGGGCGACAGATGGGAGTCAGTCTGGTTGATCCGGTCGATCACTATCTCAAATCGCACCGCGCCGTGAATTACTCTCTTCTTGTGATCACTTTGATATTTGCTAGCTTCTTTTTACTGGAGCTATTTCAGGCAAGACCCATTCACCCAGTCCAGTACGGCTTTGTCGGATTAGCACTGGCTTTGTTTTACCTTCTGCTGATTTCACTGAGTGAGCATACTGGTTTCAACTGGGCTTATCTTGTTTCAGCGCTAGCCTCTACGGGACTACTTAGCATCTATGTTGGCGGAATGCTCAGCAACTCAAAACATGGAACCATCTTCGGCGGCTGTTTAATAATCCTCTACTGTCTGCTATTTGGCCTGTTACAGGCAGAGAGCTATGCGCTGCTTATGGGAACTCTACTCTGTTTTGTGGTACTCGGCCTGGTGATGGTGCTTACCAGAGATGTGGATTGGTACGAGCGTAACCCTGTGAAGAGCGATGACAATGAACCGGTCTGACAAACCTATATCAAAGAGCCGCACTCGCGGCTCTGATAGCCTCCACTTCAACCACTATCTAACTCTTCAATTATTCAAATCTAACAACGATGGTTGATTAAATAATACCTGTAAAATATTGATAAATTGACCGACGTGAAGACCATCCATTACCCCGTGGTGCACTTCTATCGAAAAAGGCATTCTCCTGCGACCACCATCTTGAGTTAATTTTCCTAACGCCATTTTAGGAATACTGTCCGGACGTTTGGTGTCTCTTGCGTGTGTCATGCTGGTAAAATCAATCCAAGGCAGTACTGTCATATGAATAGTATCTTGGCGTATTTCTTTGCCAATAAACTGTTCCACAATAAACGACGAGTTTTTTTATTCTTTCTTCGGTTTCAGTCGCGCTCTGGGTAAATTCTTTGAAAATAGACACATAGGGGAGCTCACAAAATCTTACCGTATCATCATTGGCAAGCAAGGCAACGCTCACACACATTGGTGAATAGATGCGCACTTCATCCTCAACAATACGATATGCCATAGGCTCACATTGGTTAAGGGCTTGTTGAGTTAGGTAAAGGTAAGCATGGAAAAAAAACGATGTCCGTGCTGCTTACAATAATCGTATAGCTCAGTAACATCGATGTTTGAACAGATGTTATACCAAGGATGGGTAAAGCCTTGGTAGAACTTGAAATGCTCTGCGCGTAACCATTGGCTTGTATCCTGTACTTTATATGCCATTGAATTTCACTTTTAATCTATACATATGATGATTGTGACGATGATATTGTTTTATTGAAAAAAAATGGGAAACGAAAATCCATAAACTTGAAATATATCAAGCACCTCTCAAAGAAATTCGTTCTGGCACCAAAAATCGAAATAAGAATCAACAACAACTATGAACCTTCTTAAACCCAATTGGGCAACAGAAATCTCGCTTTTAGATCTAGTTTTCACATGATGTATATGGCACGACTTTAATCCAGATTAAGGATTGTCATCTATATTGTCGGTAATATTCGCCTTTGCTGATTGCACATAGCAAAAGTGGACAAAAAAAAGAACAGCCATGCGTCAGTACGGCTGTTCAAACGATTTAAGAGGATTTGACTTGAGTACTCTGTTTGCAGAAACCCGTATTGGTAACATGACATTAAATAACCGCTTTATTCGAAGCGCTACGTGGGAAAATATGGCGACAGAAGAGGGCCATATGACGGATAAGCTATACGCCATCTACGAAGAGCTCGCGAAAGGGGAAGTCGGTCTGATTGTAACGGGCTATGCCAATATTGTAGAGGAAGAGAAGCCAAATGCCGGCATGATGGGAATGTACAATGATTCCTTTATCGGTGAATACAAAAAGCTCACCGAGTTGGTTCACCGCAGCGACTCTAAAATCGTCATGCAGCTTGCCTACGGTGGTACAAAAACCACTCACAATGTCGGTGAAAGAGTGATCTATGCGCCAAGTGAAGTGTGCGAAAAAAGGCACACAAACATTAGGGAAAGCGATGACCAAGGATGAAATAGACTACATCGTTCAGGCATTTGCTCAAGCAAGCCGAAGAGCCCAAGAATCAGGCTTTGATGGGGTCGAGATACACGCGCACATACCTATCTAATCAATCAGTTCTTAAGCCCTTACTACAATCGAAGAGAAGATCAATATGGCGGCAGCCTAGATAATCGAATGAGATTGTTATTAGAAATCTATGCTGAAATCAGAAAACTTGTCGGTAACGAGTACCCGATATTAGTTAAATTGACGGCATCTGAGTTTTTTTTGAGGGTGGCTTGACCTTTGATGAAACACGCATTGTTTGTAAAAAAAACTAGAAGCAATTGGCGTGGATGCAATCATCATCTCAGGCAATATCCATGGTAAGGCCAATACTATGATTGGCGAGTGTTTTGATGGTTATACCATTCAGCAAGAAGGTTACTTCCATGAATATGGGCACGTTATTAGTGAAGAGGTCAATGTTCCTGTTATTACCGTCGGCGGATTGACGGACATTGATGCAATAGAAGAAATTGCAAATAAAACCAACATTCAATACTTTGCCCTCTCAAGACCTTTGTTGTCTGAACCGCATTTAATTAGGCGCTGGAAAGAAGGCGACAGAGCGCCAGTTGATTGTGAAAGGTGCTCAAAATGTCGCACAAAACGCGGGAATTTCTGTGTTGTAAATAAGGAAAGAAAATCTCAGCTAGCGAGCTTATAACTAAGTAGCAATATCTCTCTAGCCAATATAAAGTCAGCAAGCCATTGCTGACTTATTCCATCTTAAGGCCATTGCTCACTCACATCCTGTTCATCGAAATTTCCATATCAAAAGTAGTGTGGTGATGTCTGGTATTTCCAAATGTTGCACTTCAAACTTGATATCAAGATCAATCATTTTCTCCCCTCCCGTCACTTTCCCGAGTTTTGTGAATAATTGAATAACAAAGCCGAATGAACTTTTGTACATGACTTCAAGGAGAAAGTACCTGATTTTTTTTGCCTTGCAGGTCTTTGTATTGCTCTTAACTTGCCCTATACTACGTTGTAAATACATTTGTATGATAAATGGAAGGCAGGTCACGACTATTCATTAATTGGTAAATGTGAAAGTAATGCCAATCAACGTAAGTATTTGATCATTCATGCTGATTAAAATCGTTTATAACTGCGTTATGAATTTCACAATTAAAGCAACTAGTTAATTGTAATTCGTGCCTTGTTCTAAGTGATTTTTCCTTTGCGACTATCTGAACAACAACTTACCCAGATTGGTATAGAAATGCTACTTAGTTACAAGCGATAGGAATAAATAACAACAATGTCAATAAAGAGAACGCTACACTGCATGGTGATCATTCTAATACTCGCCATGATTGCCATGATGACAAGTTCACATTATTTTATCGGAAAAATTCAAGCCGTACTAAATGCCTCTCAACTCGTTTATATGGTCGAGGCTGACATGTTGGCAATGCGTAAGGATGAAAAAGACTTTTTAGCCCGTAAAGATATAGAATACAAAGAAAAAATTTGATTTAAAATTCAATCAGTTCCACACAGATTTACAGGCATTAAATATAACATTAGCCAACGCCGACATTCCATTTGATAATCTACCAACATTAAAATCCATCACTAACGATTACAACAGTATTTTTAACGAGGTTGTATCAATTCAACAAAAAAAATTGGTCTAAATAAAAGCAGTGGTTTTTATCATTCACTGCTAAATGCGGCGCATGAATTAGAAACGCAAATAAACCGCCTTGATGACGCTCAATTGCATGTTCAGTTGCTGCTTCTGCGTCGCCAGGAAAAGGACTTTATGCTGCACCGCCAGAACATATATGCAGATGCATTTACTGAACGCTTAAAACACATGCAGGATCAACTTTCACTACCTGAATATTCAACAGTAAGAACTAAACTTACCTCTGTGTTAGAACAATACCAAGAATCGTTTAATCGTTTTGTATCCTTATCACGTCAAGAAGGCTTGACGGATAATCAAGGGTTAATTGGCAAGCTAAGAAGTTCGATAAAAAAAACAGAAACTCTTCTGGCAGAGGAAGCTAGCCAACTAAAAAGCCAGATATTCCAGGCTCAAGATGAAGCGAAATCCTTCCTTCTCATCCTTGGTATTGGAATTACAATCGTAATTTCTACCTTAGTGGTTTATTTCGCTAATCGAATTTCTGGCCGCTTATCCCAAGTGACCAAAACCATGAACGAAATATCAAATGGCGATGGTGATCTTTGCGTGACTCTGGATACCAAAGGTAATGACGAGATTGCTGAATTAGGTTTGGCTTTTAACACCTTCGTAGGAAAGATCCATAGCACGGTTAATGTTGTCGCAAGCTCAGTTCTGCAATTGGCCTCAACCACAGAGGAGATGTCGGCTGTTATGGAGCAGGCTAAAACAGGAGCATTCAAACAACAGCAAGATGTTAACGAGATTGCTGTTGTCATGGAGGAAATGAATGCTGCAGTACAAGAGGTTAAACAAAGTACAATCCAAGCCGATAATGCAGCAGAGCACGCCCATCAAGAAGCCGAGCAAGGCTGTGACATGGCAGAGCAAAGTATCCATGGAGTGACTCTATTAGCCAATGAAGTAGAAAGTGCGACTGATGTAATTAAAACATTGATAATACATAGCCAGAATATCAGCGAAGTACTTGGTGTTATCCAAGGAATCGCTGACCAAACCAACCTACTGGCACTGAATGCTGCTATTGAGCCGCACGTGCCGGAGAATCTGGCAGAGGGTTTGCCGTTGTTGCTGATGAAGTTCGATCCCTAGCATTGAGAACACAGGAAGCAACTAAAGAAATCCTCACTATTACCGCAGGACTGCAAACAGACGCTGAAGCCGCCACCAAGGTAATGGAAAATAGCGAATGTCTCGCAACAAGCGCGGTATCACAGACAAAGTTGGCTAATAACTCGTTGCATGACATTACAAAAACTGTTGAATGCGTCAGTGAAATGAACCGTCACGTTGCCGTGGCAATAGAGCAGCAGAGCCATACCAGTGATGAAATTAATCTCCATATGGAAGACATCAGCAATGTGTGTGAAGAGTCGGCCGCAGGTATGGAACAGTTGGCTATCGCTAACATCGAATTGGCCAATATGACCCAAGAGTTAAAGGCGCTATTAGGGCAATTCAAACTTTGATAAATAGGCTGGCCCCACTAATAAGGTGAGGCCAGATATTTCTACGGTTCGCTTTTCTCAACTCTCTTTGAGCTATAAAAAAAACTCATCTTAATCCAGCAACTTAGGTACATCACCGCTGAAGTCGATCCATGAGTTGGTGCCAAGAACCTCTGTACCTTCGACACTTGGTTCTTCGTAGCGCATAACAAAGTTTTTTAGGGCCGTGGGCATAAGCGACAACCAGACCATAAGGCGCATCCAGGAAGCCTCCATGTGGCACGAGACCTGGGTAACTGATCCGCCATGCTTCACCATCTAATGAAACGTGGCCCAATGTCAGTTTAACGACCACATTATCTGGCAGTACAAAAAAAACCACGTCCAAGGCCCGCCGGACACTATAGTCATCACTTCATCAATGCCTACCCCGTCATCCGAGCTGTTAACGTGCAACTTGCCAAATTTATCTTGTAGATAGTGCATTACTTCCGGCGTCATTGCTTTCATATCATACACTTTAGGATACGGAGCAACGCCAACTTCAGACGTCGAAAGGAAGCCACCTCTGTGTGCCTCCGGTACTCGACCAGCCTTTTTGATTTGGCCCAGTAAGTCACCACGGTGCAAAGAAAACAGTGATATTAGTTTTTCACTTTCTTCCTTTGTAATTGCTCTTTCTTTGGATACTTCCAAAATAGGCTTGGCCTCTTCAGGCAATAGAAGAGTACTAACTCGTACCCCTATCACTTTGAGCTCTTCGTTAACCTTCTCAACACCTTGAGTTGGTGCCCTGCCGTCACTGTATGACAAGGTAAGCAGCCCCTCTGTCGACATTGTTTTTTTTCTGCGCTATGTGCGACAGGCATGCTGGCAATCGCACTCACTACGAGTAATTTGGCCCATTTGTTCATCATTCGCTCCTCGCTAGATTACTTGACTATGAGTCGTGTTTTCAGAGCCCAGTCTAGAAGGCAGTACAAATGAGAAAAACAGTATTCCGGTGAACTTATTATTTACCAATAGTAACCAATCAACTATCAACTAACCGAAAACAGGACTAAATGGTTGGCACTATTTCACTTTGGTAAATAGTTAAGTTACTAAATGGTTCTTTAAGTCTCCTGTCGGACTGTTACGTTAGATCTATGGTGCTTGGCATCATTAAAAAAAACTTCTTACTTAAATAAACGGCCCTGATATGAAGAATATTAAATATCATCTTTTGTCCATATTAGTGACAGCACTGGTTGCCGCTTCATTCTTATCATCGGAAAAACTATCCGGCGTTATCAATCCATTTTCTTTAACGTTATTAAGGTTCTTGCTTGCAGCCCTAGTGCTTCTCCCTTTTATTCTAATCAAGAAACACCGCATCAAAACGGCCAAAAATGTATTGCCAAGAAGTCTTGTTATGAGCCTTTTCTTTGCGATCTTCTTTATATGTATGTTCAAGTCCCTCGAGACAACCACAGCGCTAAACACTGGTACCCTGTATACACTAGTTCCATTCATTACCGCTATTGCCAGTATTTTCCTCTTTAAGGAGAGAATGTCTTTTCAGATATTGGGGATCTATCTAATTGGAGCTGTCGGGACATGTTGGGTGGTAGTACAAGGAGACTTACAAACATTAATGAACCTGAATCTCAACAAAGGGGACTTTGTCTTCTTGCTTGGCTGTGTATCTATGGTGTGTTTCTCCGTTTCAATGAAAGTATTTCATCGCGGAGAAGAAACCATCGTAACTGTATTTTGTACTCTGCTGGGAGGTGCCTTCTGGATGATGCTGGCATTAATTGCATTCCGTCAACCATTGGACTGGCTTGCTTTAAATTCAGAGCTTACCTTGCACATGCTGTACCTCGCCTTGTTTGCGACATTGGTATCAACTTTTATCATCCATAAAACCACAGTGGTACTTGGGCCAGCAAAGGTAATGGCTTATATTTATCTAAGCCCTGTCTTCGTCGCATTTATCATGCTGTTATTACAAGGAAAAAGTATACCTATCGCAGTCTTTCCGGGTATTGCCTTGTCCATTTTAGCAACCGTGATATTGCAAGTGGCTAGTAGAAACGGTAGTCACAGCCAAACCTGATGATGAATTCTGCCACCTTCATTCAAAGGTGGCATTGTCATGTTCAGGAATATAGCCAGCCACAGGAAAATAATATCTACTCATATTTATTCTCGAAGTGGTTGACGACAAAATCAATAAAAGTCCTGACCTTCTGGGACTGCTCTTTATGGAATGGATACACCACATACAGTGAATGCATGTCAGATTGCCACGAGGGTAAAACCTCAACAAGCTCTCCTGACGCTAACTCATTACCAACAAACAACTCCGGCAGCAATAAAATACCATGACCTGAGCATGCCGCTTGCTTGAGCGCCAGTCCGCTGTTTACCACGTAAGAGCTTGCTGCAAGCTCTACCTCTTTGACTTCACCTTGGTTTCTGAGTAGCCAGCGTCTGGCAGATGAAGAGAAGCTGTATATGAGGCATTTATGGTAAGCGAGATCTTCTGGCTTAAGGATCTCACTTGAGCTGGCAAGATACTCGGGTGATGCGCAAAGTACACGTCTCAGATCGAGAAGCTTTCGAGATCTCAGGCTGGAATTGCTTAATTCACCACCTCCCCTGATAGCAATATCAATGCCCAGCTCGATAAGATCGACATATTGATCACTCATTACCACTTCAATAGACAGCTCGGGATGTTGATGCATGAATTCACAAACAATGGGGTTTATTTCGATGATACCCAATGACATAGGTACGCTGATTTTCAGCGTGCCTTTTAGGATCTGGGAAGACTCTATCACGGACAAGTCTGCATGTTTAAGATCATCCAAAATGCTGCAAACCTGGCTGTAATAACGTTGCCCGTTATCCGTAATATGCATCTTGCGCGTTGTCCGATTGATCAATGGGCTTTTAAGGTAGTCTTCCAACTCGTTGATATTTTTACTGACTGCAGCTTTTGACAGGTTTAAATCTTCTGCTGCCGCTTTGAAGCTTCCTAGCTCTACGACTCTTCTGAAAACAGTTAGCGCTCTGACCTTATCCACTCCGAACCTCCCTTATTGTTTACTTTTGGTGAACTATTTAGTCACTAAGATATAGTTTATTCACCAAATCTAGTCAATTAGTATTTATCGTAATCACCAACCCAAAGGTGTTGACCTAAATAACTAACAGGACTCGCTCATGAAAAAGATACTCGCATTCTCAGGAAGCAATCACAGTCAATCAATCCACAATAATCTGGTTCGCTCTCTGGCAGAAAAAAAATTACCCAGAATGAAGTGACTATCATCGACTTAAAAGACTTCGACATGCCAATGTACGGCATAGATGCCGAGTCAAAAGGCATTCCGGAAAAGGCCCTCGCGCTTAGACAGATAATGAATGAACATGATGCGCTGGTTATCGCCTCTCCTGAACACAATGGCTCTATGTCTGCGTTCTTAAAAAAAATGTCATTGACTGGCTCTCACGCGTCGCCGAGCCTGGCCAGCCCTTCTTTGGCGATGATAAGAAACCTGTTCTGTTGGTCAGTACCTCTCCAGGCCCAAACGGCGGTGCAACCAGCCTCAAGTCCATGGCGGAACTCATGCCGTGGTGGGGAGGTGACGTAAAAGCAACTTTCAGTTTAGGGAGCTATCAGGAGAAGTATAGCGATGGCGATTTTGACGTTGCGACTCAGACAGAGCTAGAAGCACTAATGACTTCATTCGAAAAAGCACTCTAGGAGCATCCCATGGCTGTTTTAGAGCAAGGTATTTGGTATCCGAACAAAGAGGTTGGCGAGTTGTCTCACGAGGACTGCTTTGAACTGTCATTAGTCGCCGGGCAAGGGCGTTACCATTTATATATGTCGCTTGCCTGCCTTTTGCCCACCGGCCTTATTTGGTCATTAATTACCTTGGGCTGGATGATGCCATCACAGTCTCTTCGGTTGCAGCCAAGCGGTATGCCGATGGGTGGCTATTTGATGACGTTAATCCAGATCCTCTTTACAGCTCTGGTAATCTGGTTGAGCTTTATCAGCGTGCTAACCAAATTACACCGGGAGAGTGACGGTTCCGGTACTATGGGACAAACAAACGCATACCATCGTAGGGAATGGCTCATCGGAAATAGCCATCGAACTTGCTACCAACTGGCTACCTCTGGCTAAACACCAATATGAATTAGTTCCCAATAATCTGCGGACAGAAATAGAAGCACTAAACGAATGGCTGTATCTCAATGTCAATCGGAAGGTCTATCACGTCGGGTTTGCTACAGAGCAGGAAGACTATGATCGAGCCAGCGATACCCTATTCGAAGCTCTCAAACAGCTGGATGCTAGATTAAGCGACTCGCAATATCTGTTTGGCTCAAATATCACGGTATCGGATCTGTTCTTGCTGCCAACGCTTGTCAGGTTTGAAGCGGTTTATGAAGTGCATTTTAAGGCCAACAAACAACCACTAATAGCCTTTGATAACTTGTACCGGTATATGCTGGATTTAGTCAGTATCGAACGTATCAGAGAGACAATTGATATTGAGTACATGAAGCAACATTACTTCTTCTCCCACAAACACATTAATCCATACGGCATCATTCCAGCTGGCCCTGGTATCAGCTGGTAAACCGATAACATTTTCACTATGCGAGAAAATAAATGAGAAAAATAAATAAAGAGATGAGTAAAAAGATAAGGGTCGATTTCTTCCACGACGTCATTTGTGGTTGGTGCTATGTTCTATCACCTCGGCTACGCCAGCTTGCTAAGGAGTTCAATTTAGATATCCACCATCATGCTTTTGCTTTGTCAGCCTCCCAAGCCGACATGATTGGCAATTTCGGCTCAGTGAAACAAGCCAAACAAACTATCTTAGGGCACTGGGAACAATGCGCTCGAGCCGATGATGAGAAACGTATCAATGTAGAAGGAATGCACAAACAAACGTTCGACTACCCAATATCAACACCCGGCCTAATCGCTTGCAAAGCTGCCCAGCAGCAAGGCGGTGCCAGCGCATACTGGGACTATTTCGATGCTGTAACCCATGCACATATGAGTGAAAACAGAAATATTGGCGATTTGGATATACTTACAGACATCGCTGTTGAAACCGGGCTTGATAAGTCTCTTTTCATCAAAGACGTCGCTGATCCTACAAGACTGACTGAAATAAAGCGTGATAGAAAGTTAGCACAGGAATATGACATCACTTCGACACCCACCTTGGTAATCCATAAAAGATGGGTTGTGTCGGGTGCGCTCGATATCCATGCATTACGTAAAACATTAAAAGACATCGCAGCAAAAGCCTGATTTGTATTAATTTCCACTGACTACTCTTTCAGCTTTTTATTCTGCTTTATTTGCCAGCTGGATTGCTGGCCTGTTTTGCATGAACTCTCAGAACACCTACCGACAAATACCTATTGGATTTTCGTCATCCCCTGTTGAAGCAAAAAAAATCATCAACCACACCACCCCATAGATACCAATACGACCAAAATACGCTGTGACCGCTGACTTTCTGCCCTAACTTATAAAATTTGAATGTGAGATCGCCTCCAGATGCCTTATAAGTTTCAGCAAACTCTTCAATGCTCTCGTCGGCATAAAAAGGGTCGTTACGTCCGTAAATGAAAAGGCTTGGCACTTGTATTTTTCGCCCGGCATTTTTAAACATTGATAGATTGGCTGACTCACTTTTAACTTGGCAAGTATCCGAAACCCAGCCCCCCGAAAAATTAAGTACGCCAACCGCAGATTTAGGATGTTCAGAAGCATAGACAAGTGAGAGCATTCCTCCTCTAGAATGACCGGAAAGAACAATTTTCTCTTTATTAACCCACGACTGAGAATCTAGATAACTAAATGTGGCATCAAGTGATTCCAGTGCATACTCAATACCCTCAGTGATTCCTTCCGGATTGCACGTATATTGTTCATCATAGCTTCCATCAGATGCTCCTCGCCCTCTTCGCATAGGAATGAGCAATGCGATATTTTTTTTAAGTAAATAGCTACCAAACCCCAAGGGTTGATAGTCACATCTTCGGGAATAATTCCAGGACCTGTTGATCCATGGTTAAAAATCACTACGGGGAAAGGGCCATCCCCCTCGGGTTTGTATAGTGTCGCCTCCAGAGTAATATCCGTATCCCAAAGAAGCCCTTCGTCTACCATCGGGATCCGGACCGTTTCTCCTTTATATTGAGCATGCACCATCACCGGGAACAAACAAAAGAATATCAGTGTAATTACACGTTTCATCATCAGAAAATCCTAATTAGAGACTTAATCATCAGTAAATAATCAACTGTGTCAACGAGTTAGCTTAAAGCATTTCCATTACACAATGTGTGAGCAGACTACCTAAAACAAAAGGCCTGCCGAAGCAGACCTTTTTTTTCTTTTATATCATAATGATAACTGTGTTTTAGTTAGTCTTTAATGATCAATTAATTAACCTTCAATAGACGACCTGTTAGCGCAGGGACGGTAATGGTAGTTTTCTCACTACCAGTTACTATCTCTTCATCATTTAGCAGATCGACCAACTTGCTGGTTGCCTTCACTTTGCTCATGTCCAACTCAAAATTCTGCGAGTCGGTAGAGGCATTCAGTACATACACCACCTGCTGATCGTCGTACTGCTTCAGATCTGCATACACAGTCTCGGAGGTCAACAGATTGCGACGCTTACCTTTATACAGCGCAGGGTTGGCAGCACGTACTGCCATCGCCTTGCTGAGCCAGCTCTTCAGATCTGCTTGATCGGCCGTTAGCGTAACACCAGTTACACCGTCAATCTTGGCACTTGAGCGCGCGACATGATCGTCACACAATCCTTGCGCCGCACAGTTATCTTCCGGTTTCAACTTGGTCGCAAAGTTGGCGACTTCATCACCAATCTCATCGCCGTAGTAGAAAGTAATCGGGCCAGACCAAGCAGTCATGAAGCTAAACACAGCCTTATGACGCTTGAAGTACTCACCCTTGTTACCACGCTGGATCAAATCACCAAAGCGCACCAAGTCATGATTGCCCAGCATCAGGTTAGGCATTGCATGATAAGGATAGTTTTCGATCTTGTTCCAAGAAGCATTGATCTCAGTAGCATTACCAGAATTACCTGACTCTTCGACAGCCAGCGCTTTCACCAAACCGTATCGCAACGGGAAGTTAAACGCCGAAGAAAGAGCTGGCTCTTTATTAGTGCCGTAGGTAGTGGACGCAATCTCACCTGCCCCTTTCCAGACTTCACCAACCATGTAGCCCAGCGTACCCCAAACTTTACCAGCCGCCTTATTCTCAGCCGATACCGCTTCTACCGCTGTACGGATTTCACGCCACTGGTCAAGTGGTAACTGATAGGCCTGATCCAAACGCCAGCCATCGACGTCATACTCTTTGATCCAATGAGTCGCCACTTCCTTGAAGAATTCCAGGCTGTTGCTGTCTGGGTAGACCACCAGCTGTCCCGCATAATTAGCATCACCGGCTTTAAGTGTCGGTAGCTTGCCTGTTGGCGAAGGTTTAACCGTTACCTTATTGGTGTGACCAAAGACCCCGTCAAGGAATACATACATGTCCTTTTCATGGGCTTTGCTGATCAACGTTTTCAGTTGCTCATTAGTTCCAAAGTTCGGATCGACATTGAAGTAGTCACAGGCAAAATAACCAGTAGCATCAAGCTTAGGATCTCCCGCAGTGCCAGCACAGGAATCAAATACCGGCGTCAACCACAGAGCATTTACATTTAGGCTCTTGATGTAATCAAGGCTGTTAATGACCCCTTGCAGGTCACCACTGTGATGAGACGTACCGTAACCTTCGCCATAACCAACCTTGCTGTCGCCATCAACGAATGATTCAACCATTACTTGATACATCCGCAGCTCACAGGCTTTATTGTCACCGCCGTAACAAGCAAAATCTTTTCCGGTATTTTTCACCACTAACGAAGGCTTCTCCTTGTCACTGGCATCAAGTACAAACTGCCATAGCCCCTGCTTCGTTACCGTAATACGGATGTTTTCTCCTTCCTTCTCAAAACTGACCGAGCCATCACCGGCTGACACTTTGTCGAAGCCCAAGTCCACTGCTTTCCAATCACTTGAAGCGATCTTGAAATCATAGACACCCGGTTCGAAATAACGCTCCAACGCGTATTTTCCGTCACCGATATATTGCATTGCGGCATCTTCGCCCCAGCCATTGAAGGTACCACGAACCAGTACTTTTTCACCGCCGTAAGGTGCTGTTACCACGGGTTTGCTTTCGCCACCTAGCCCTTCGCCCTGCTCACCGCTCTGAGGTTTAACAAAAACCGTTGCAGTCAATCCAAGGACATTAAAGGTACCATTGCTAAAGCTCGACTGAGTGATCTTGCTATCGCTAGAGCTCGCCATCACTGGATGAAGCTCAAATCCGCTAGTACCGGCAAGCGTTACCGATTGGGCTTTGATGTTAGCATTGATCACCACCACCAGAGCCTGGTAGTTGGTATCAAGATCAACGCCGGCCTTAACGCCGTCATCGACACTCATCACGATCATCCCCGGCGCGGACGCAGAGCCCGTATTGTGAAAACGAACCCGTTTTATAACTTCATCTTCACTGAGCAGTTTCAGTAGTGGTGTAGTCGAGCGGATTTTCAGCAATTCCTTGAAACGTGCATCAGTCCATTCAATATCTTGCGGACGAGCTTGGTCTTCGGATTGGCAATCACTTGCTTGATTGCATCCCAGTTGGCCTTGTCTTTATCCGCCCGAGGCAGGCCGACATTCCAGTTGTTAGTCTGCTTGCTAAAATCAACCTTGTTGTACCAATCACCAGAATCATAGCTGTCGCGTGCCATTGATTTAGAACGTAACAACTCCGAGCCCATATGTAAGAACGGTACACCCTGCCCCAGCATGACAGGAGCCAGGCCTATAACCTGCATCCGGGCCCGATCCTCAACCGAGACATCTGGTGCAGCCTTGTATTGGTTGAAATCCCATAGCGTTTGGTTATCGTGCTTGGAAACGTAGTTAATTGACTCTTGCGGATCCAAGGTATAAGCCGCACCTTGATCGCCGTACTTAAAGTCGCGGCCACTCACCGTTACACCCGTCGAGGTCTCCAGTGGATAAGCCTGAAGATTGCCAGCCATACCATAACGGATCAGATCCATCTTCGATTTCAGCTGGGCATCGAAACGATCACCGGCATTGGCAAAGCCCGGCGTTTTCAACAAGGCATTACCACTATCGAACGGGCCGCCGCCACGAACACCGTCACGGAGTCGATCGTTATAGGTACCAATACCTGTTCCAGCCATCGGCCACTGCGTCGCATTCTCACCGCGAGCACCGTTAACCACTTCACCGAAGTTCCAGCCTTCACCGTAGAACCAGTTGTCCTCATCAATAGCTTTGACCTGCTCATAGACTTTAACCATGCTCGATTTCATCAGGTGGCCCATCAAATCGAAGCGGAAGCCGTCAATTTTGTAATCCTCCGCCCACATCATCACGCTGTCGCCAACCAGTTTCTCGAACATCCGGTTTTCAGATGCAGTATTGTCACAGCAGGTTGAGTTTTCGACCGCTCCCGATACCGGATTCAGACGGTGGTAATAGCCTGGTACGGTTTTATCCAGTACCGACTTGTCGTACAGACCCGAAGAAAATGTGTGGTTGTACACCACATCCTGCACGACTCGGAATCCAAGCTCATGGAGCTTCAGGATCATGCTACGGTACTCTTTGATCCGGCTAACACCGTCGCTAGCTACCGCATAGCTACCTTCCGGTGCGCTGTAATGGAACGGATCATAACCCCAGTTGAAGCCATCCAACGGACGAATATCCGCCAACAGTGCCTGCGCTTTATCGGTTGCCGGATCAATTTGCTTCAGCAACTCAAGAATTGTCGATGAGCGTGAGGTACCATCACTACAAAGTTTGGCCTTAGGATTCACATCACAGAGCTTGTCGACCGTGTCGTTAAGGTCAACGCGCTTAGCCGTATCTTCCTGAATCGATGCCAGATCATAACTTGGCAATAGATGAATAGTGGTAAGTCCCGCTTCTTTGAGACTCTTAAGATGACTGACACTGTCGCGTTCTTCTTCGCCAAATGCTAAATACTTACCGTTGTACTCCTGAGTTCCCTTACTATCGCTGGCACTGAAATCTCTAATGTGCAGCTCATAAATAATATTGTCTTCAGGGTTTCTCAGCGTCGGGATCATTTGGGTATCCCAGCCCGATGGCTTAGTCGCCTGATCAGAGAGATCAACCAGCTGCGAATAGAGGCTAGAAGTGCTCAACGACAAGGAGTACGGATCAGTAGTACTCATCCATTCGATATTGCCGGTTTTAGGGTGATAGGCTTTTACTCGGTAGCGATAAAACACATTTTTCAGGTCAGAACTACCTTTATGACGCCAGATCCGGTCGCCGGATCCTCGCTTAACGTGATCGGCGATTCAGCCAATAACGATTTATCTGCACCATAAAGATACAGTTCTACGTCAGTAGCAGTTGGTGCCCACAAGGCAAAATTTGCCTCGCCAGAATCAATCCATGACCCAAGACGTGCCTCATCGGCATCTTGTGCCCCAGCAGTGTAGATAGTATCAATCACTCCCGGTATTTGGACCTTGGTTGCGGCAACAACTTTATTGTTCTCATCAAGAGCAACTGCGATAAGCTGCTGCTTAAGCAACGCTTTGGCTTTTTCGGCGTCTGCATCAAGAGTGAACGCCGTACGACCGGCAAGATGTGGGAATTTATCGTTTTTGATAACGCCAGAATGGGTCAACGTTGCACGTTTGAAGCTGTCAGGCTTGTTGATATCACCATTGCCCTTGTCACTTGACCAGAGCTCATAGCTCTTCGCCTTATCATTTTCCAACCAGGCAAAGGTGGTTAAATCCAGCCAGTGAGCAGAAGCACCTGACAGTTTCACCGGCACCTCGGTAACGGGTTCATAATACAGCGTGCTGTTGCCATCAAAGGTATAAATCTTGTCACCCTTCGAGAAATCAAACAGCGAGTTATCGCCACCGAGTGCTTTGCTATCGCCTTTGTGAACGATAAAGTTCATACAGTTCGAGTGCCCGGATTTAAGCGGAAGCTTATAGACCGCACCGTACTCTTTGCTTACCTCAGAGACTGGGAAAGGTTTTCCCCAGGACACATCAGTCAAAGCACTATCGGCGATACTGTCACAACTGTCGTTGTTCCAGATATGCAAACCCCACCCGTCGTAGTTTCCGTCTGCACGTTTATAGTGGATCACCGCTTCGGTATATTGGGGAGCTGGCTTACTCGTCGAGTTATTAGCGCTTTTCGGTTCAGGGTCGATACTATCGGGAATACCATCACCGTCGTCGTCACTTGAAGCAAAATCACCGAGGCCGTCGCCATTGGTATCAAGGCTCTCGAACTTGTCACGCGGGAATAAGTCTTGCTTATTGCTTGCCCCGTCGTTATCGATGTCAGGATCATCTACATCAGCAATCTTGTCGCCGTCGAGATCTGCAGGCTGATCAGTTTTATCTTCACTGCTGCTACCTAAACGCTCCTCGTCAGCATTCGACCAGCCATCACCGTCAATATCCTTATCATCCGCATCGGCAATCTTATCCCCATCCAAGTCTGATGGGATCGATAACGAATTATACGGATCGCTTTCCAGACGTAGTTCAACGCTGTCATTATAGCCATCGTTATCATCATCGAGATCGGCATGATCGCCGATAGCATCTTTGTCAAAATCAGCGTTTTCTTTTGGATCATTCGGGAAGAGATCGATATCATCGGCAAATCCGTCGCCGTCACTGTCATTGGAAACAGCAGGTTTTCCATCCTTGCCCTTCACCAATGTTTTATCTTTCAGGTTCGGCACCTGATTGTTCTTACGCTGATTCTCGATTTCCTGCCCGAGCGCTGATGCACCCTGTGACAGTACGGCTTTCTGATCAGCAATATCATTGGAACCTAACTGCTCTGGTAACAACTGAGCGATGGAACGCGCCGACTGAGCAACAAGAGTATTTTTTTTGAAGCGATATAATCTTGCTCTGGATCCAAATCAGGCTGTGCCAGCTCACTGCGCACTTCAGCCAACGCTTCCTGCTCCGAGGCTCCTTCAGCCATTTTCAGTCCGATCATCGTTGTTACCGGACTGATCTTTGTATATCCCTTCGGCGCCATCATCACATAATCACGAGTGACGGTTATTCCAGGGTTATC
>LLEN01000074.1_pt1 | contig 21392 bp, 23 predicted proteins | sample 595881 | NCBI WGS metagenome assembly LLEN01 (sample SAMN02919314, study PRJNA255460) | bioreactor metagenome | biome: chemostat; feature: culture 2012_10.3; material: sediment; isolation source: day86 10degC chemostat 2012 inoculated with Wadden Sea sediment taken from... | place: Germany: Bremen ...
GGCCAGAACGAATGCTGGTGCTGATGCAGCTGGCCCACGGCACACGAATATCTGAGACCAGGCTGGCGCGTTGGTGTCACATTGATTGGGATAACCGGCTCTGGCGTATTCCTGCCTGCCACACCAAAACCAAGGAAGCGTTGCACCTGCCACTGACCGAACAGGTGATTGCATTGCTCAGGGTTTATCAGGCCACGCAGCCTAAGGGCGCTTTGTTGCTGTTCCCATCTTCAAACTCTAAAGAGGCTATTGGCAAAGACGCGGCGAATGATATCTACCAGAAAGCCAGTAACGGGGAATGGACCAGCCATGATTGCCGAAAACTGGCACGTACTCGTTTAGCTGACCTCGGCGTTGATAAGTTCGTGGGTGAGCGAATACTGAATCACAAACTGTCTGACCTTGATCAGGCCTATATCCATACCACTACCGAATCCCTCAAACGTGAAGCGCTGCAAACCTACCACGCATGGTTAGATTTGCAGGGTTTTATTATTTTCCATGGGAAGACAGAGGGAAGATCGTGAAAACAAAATATTCATTCAATGCTAGATATTTAAAGGGCTGGCGATGAGTTGACCGATTTAAACCAGTGGAAAATCGGAAAGGAAATCGTGCTACAGAATTTCACGGCGTCCGAACGAGGAAAAATTGCCGAATTTGATGAAGGCGATTTGCTGAAAAGCGTCATTTTGGATCGTGAGCGAGGTGTCAGTAGCCGAAATCGCCGAGTGAAAGTGAAGTGGATCATTCCGGTGTGCGGGATGATCATTTGGATCGAATTTAGCCCCACTTTTAAGGTTTAGGTACTCCCCATAGGGGCACGTTTTCAACGGGGCAGAGACTCGCACGGTCAGACAGATTTTTTTTTGAAAGTAGTCCCGTTTCCTATTCCATTTTTTTTAGAGGAATTGAATAAATGAGTATAAAAGCAGTTTCAAACATCTTAGGTGTTACAGAACGTACTGTTCGAAACCAGAGAAATAATGGCTACACCTTGGTACGCACGGCTGACGGCTCTATTGACGTAGATGAATCAGTAAAATCATACGTGAAGCATCAATCGGAAATCATCCGTCAGCTTAATGCTGCGAGTGGTCGAAAATCGAGTGGAAACAGCGGAAGCACTGGAAATACCGACGGTGATTTTCAGGGGAAAGATTGGAAAGAAGAGAAGGATAAACAGGCCGCTTTACGATGAAGCGACAGAACGATTTGGAGATGGGAGAGTTGATTCCCGCAGCTGCCATGGTTGACCTGTATATCGAGCCGATGACCCACGTGAAGAACAAGCTTTTAGACATACCCAACGAGCTTCAAAAGCATTTTCCGATAGAGCCTGAAAACTTAAAGGTCGTTGATGAGGTGGTGAGAAATGCTCTCTATAAATTAGACGAGAAGGATGGCGATGAACTTCAATCTGTTATCCAAAACGTTATCGAGCGCCATTCGAAACATTATGGTGCCGCCGCGGAAGACGGAGATAATCGCCTGGACGAATAAGAACGAAAACCCTCTCGCACAGATCTACTCACCTAAGCCATTTCAAAAAGCGTGGCTGCAAGCCATTGAATCACCCTACATTGAGAAAATCGTACTGTGTAAAAGTGCCCGTGTCGGGTATGCGATATTCGTCAATACGGCGATGGCCTGGGTAATCACCAACGACCCGGGCAATATTATGATCGCCCAGAACACCGAGGGTGATGCCGAGAAGTTCGCCGTGCGAGAGGCCGGAAAGGTATTTGCTTACTGTAATCCTGTTATTCGTCGTATGCAGGGGAAGAACACATCTAAAGAGAAAAGCTTTTTCGGTGGTGAGCTTTGTATTGTCTGGGCAACGTCTGCCAGTTCATTCCGAATGCTCACTATCAAGTATCTCTTTATGGATGAGGTATCCGGTTGGCAGGATAATGTTGAGAAAGAGGGTGATCCGGTTGAACTGGCGATCACTCGAACGGAGACGGAAGCCCAACGGAAAATTGTGTTGGGCTCGACACCGAAAGAAGCCGGCACTTGTAAGATCACGCGTGAGTTCGGGCTGACCGATCAGCGGTTCTTTTATGTGCCTTGTCCCCACTGTGATCACAAGCAACGGCTTAAGCTCGAAAACTTCCGTTATGACCCTGACGATTTATCCACGGCTCACTTTGTCTGTGAGGGCTGTGGCGAATCCATTTATGAGCATCATAAAAGCAAGATAGTAAAAGCTGGCGAGTGGCGGGCAACAAGGGAGTTCACTTGTTGTAACACTCATCAAGAGCCTAGCCAGTGGGACGAAACAGGTTCCGCCCTTTGCTGCAAATGTGGCAAGCCGGGAGACAGAAACGAGCGGGGGAAAATCGACGCTGGCTTTCATATTTGGTCGGCCTATAACGATAACCCGAACACTGCGCTGCCTTCTTTGGCGAGTGAGTACGAAAAAGCAAGAAAGAGCCTCAGAAAATGCAAACCTTCATGAATACGAAGGTGGGTGTTGAGTACTCAGACGTAAGAAGTACGCATAGGCTCAGTAGCTTTGAAACGATATATACACGCCGCGACCATTACTCTCCGTTGGAATATCTGCCTGAGGAAACGCTCTGCGTGTTGGCCTCGGTGGATACTCAGACATATCGTTTTGAATATCACTTCTGGGCCGTCGGTGCTCAGGGGGAGATATGGGCGATTGATTATGGAACGGTGCAAGGCGATCCCGAAGATGAGCTGACTCAAAAGACACTTGTCGAACGGTTGAGTAAGCCGTTCATGTTGAAAGATGGTCGCCAGATATCAAGTCTGGCCGTAGTGATGGACTGTAATGGCCACGCGTGGAAAGCGATGTTGGAGTTTTGCGCACCCTACAAAGGGTGGATTTACGCGATACGTGGCGAGGTTAACAGCAAGTCGAAATTCAAACCCGAACTGACACTCACATTCAAAGTTCACCCTGAGGTGAAATGTGAGTATCGAAGCCTGAATGTACACCAGTTAAAAAAAACCGCGCGGCAGAACGATTGAATATCGAAAAGCCCGGCAAGAACTTTATCCATTTCCCCGTGAGTGATGTTTTTGATTTGACCTACTTCCAAATGCTCACCGCTGAGCAGCTCGTTGGCAGCGGTATTAAAGCGGCGTGGAAAAAGAAGCCGGGTCAAAAGCGAAATGAGCCATGGGATTTATTGGTGTATGTCCTTTGGTTGTATGACTTCCTGCGTCCGGTGATTAGAGAAGCGACTCAAAACACGCCCCTCGGGTTATTGGAAGGCAGCACTCAGAACATGAGTGCAGAAGACGAACCGGCTTATTCCGATTGTTATGAATTATCAGATTATGAGGCTTATTGATGCAGATTTACGCGACAGCGGAGAACTTGCAAATAGTCCAGAACGCTATTACCGAGTTAGTTCAGGGGAAAAGGCAGGTAAAAGCGGAGTACGTGACCGCGAATGGTTACAAGAGCAGTGTTGAGTATACCAGCGTTAGCTTAAACGAACTTCGGCAGTTAGCAGCCGATCTGCAGCAGCAATTACAGCCTGTTGTGATCATGGAATCGATTGATGTGGAGATAGAGTTTTGAGTTATTCAGCAGTAGCCAAGTCGGCACTGTTCTCTGATGCTCAACTGCACGATAACGAAAAGAGTGAACAGGCGCTCAACAATGAGATAAAAGCCAGTCACCACCTGATGCGAAACAATCCGATTGTTCGTATCGGGGCCACTCGATTTCGCGCTAGCTGCATTGGTGGCGGAGCAAAGCCGGTCTTCTCACCCGATATATTCAGCCCCGAGTTTCTTACCCGTTTTGATCACTGGATGCATTACTGCGATTTCAGCGGTCATTCAAACTTTGCAGGTGTGCAGGCCTTGGCGGTAATGACGGCCCTTATTGAAGGGCGAGCGTTCATTGTCAGGCGGCGAACCCTTGATTTTGTTCCGCTGCAGCTGGAGGTTGTTTCACCGCTTAGCCTGGCTTCGGAGCTGGAAAAGCCGGGCAAAGGCAGTTATGTCCGCGGTGGCATTCTTTATTCAAAGAACGGCAAGCCGCAAAAGTATGCCTTCTACAAGTTACCTAAAGATCATCCTGAATTTAATGAAGAGTCGGTGAACTGGTTACCCGCCAGTGATGTTATCGATATTCGGGATGTCATTCATCCGGGCCAGTCCAGTGCTCAGCCGTGGATTTCGGCAGGTGCCGACTTTGCCAAGCAGTACAAAGATAACCAGACGGTTGAGATCAAGTCGCGCATGAAGCGACAGGGCCAGCAAGTGTTTGCCTTGAAAGAAGGCGATGTGAGTCAGACCGGACAGGCGCCCAAAGTCGGGCAAACTAATCAGCCTCAGAAACTGGTTCATCGTGTTGGTGGGCTGACGGTTCTGCATGGCATCAAAGATATCAAAACCGCATCACCGCCTGAAATCGCGGGGAACTACCAAGAACATAATAATCAGGTACTGCGAATGGTCGCAGGCCTGTTTGGTATTACCTACGAGATGCTGACTGGCGATTTAACGCAGGTTAACTACTCATCGATAAGGGCGGGGATGATCAATCATCGTCGTTTCATCAGCCAGCTACGCGGCATTTATTTGGAACCCAGTTTTAACCGCATTATTGGTTGGTTCTGTGATGCCTACCACCTAACCGATGGCCCTGATCTGCCGGACTATTTTGTTAACCCTTATGCGTACATCGCTCCGGTTTGGATTTGGCCTGAGTGGGAAGAGATTGACCCACTGAAAGCCGCCAAAGCGCTGGTGCTTGAACTTCAGGAAGACATTACCTCGCTAGAGAAAATCTCTAACCAGCGGGGCAATACGCTTGATCAGCATCTGGACAGTGTGAAGCGAAGCAAAGATGCCGCCGAACAAAGAGGAATCGTAACCAATGAGACATCTGCTCCAGCTGATGACCAGCAAACCGATGATGATGACGATTGATGCCCATCAAACGTATCACAACGCACTCATCGATTTTTACAAGAATCCCCAACTGTATGTAGGCGAAAACGCTTCTTCAAAAGAAAGCAGCCATTCAGGGCGAACAGACACGGCTTATCACATGTCGGTGTTTGGGCCGACGACTCACCGGTTTAGTGGGCTTGATGACAACTGCGAACGTGTGCTCAGTTACCGCGATATTCGGAATCAGGTTGTAGGCCTGCGCAATGACGATGACGTAGAGAAGATCTTTATCGAGTTTGATGGCCCGGGTGGTGAAGCTGCCGGGTGTTTTGATTTGGCCGAGTACATTGCAGAGATTGCCAAGGTTAAGCCGGTTGTTGGTTTCATTAATGGCGCGTCGTATTCGGCAAATTACGCGCTGGCCAGTGCCTGTACAGAACTCTATGCCAGCCCACACAGTATGGGCGGTTCAATTGGTGTTATTCGCGGGCGCCTCGAGCTCGAAAACGACAAGCGGAAGATGACGTATTTCACCTCGGGCGAGGCCAAAGCGGATGGTGCGCCGGATACCCAGCTTGATGATGCCGAGTCGGCAAGGCATCAGGCTATGGTCGATGAGTTAGCCAGTAATTTCTTTGAGTTGGTCGGCAAGAACCGCCAGCTCCAAGCCGATCAGGTCAAGTCGCTGGAAGCCAATATATTCACCGCTCATAAGCTGCTGGATCTGGGGCTTATTGACGGGATCAAAACAGAAGAGGAAATCAAATCCATGATGACCAATGCAACGCATCAGCGAATTGTTGATGAGCTGAACCTGAAACACGAAGAAGAAAAGATGGAGATGAGCGAGCAGGTTACTCAGCTTCAGGCCCAGGTCGAAAGCGCCGGGCAGGTGCAAACGGATTTGCTCAATCAAGTTAACCAGCTGGCGAAGTCCGCCGGTGTTGCTGATATTGCCGCCCAATTGGTGGTGGAGGGCGAAAGTCTGGAAGGTGCGAAGGCAAAGATTAAAACCGAAGCCGCGAAGCGCGATGAAGAAATCTCACTCGTCGGAAGTTTAGATAACGACGACGATTCTTACGACATGCTCAAACTGATTGAGGAAGCGTAATGTTAACGACAATCACTAAACCAGTGTCTCTGGCACTGATCCTACTGTGGACTCATGCTCGCGGCGAGATGAGCAATAAAGCCATTCCTAATGCCGTTACCGCGTCACTCTATTCGATTGTCGATAAGGATGGCAACGAGATTGACCCAACCGCGCAGGGGTTTGATGGGACCACGGCTTACGGCGTTCATATGGGTAACGGGCAAGTCTATTGGGCTCACTCTGTGTTCAACGATCTCTATATCAAATGGCCTGCTGGCATTACTGAAGCTCAAAAAGCCAAGGTGATTGCGCAGTTGGAAACAACCTTCCTAATTATTAAACAGGACTAACACCACGATGGATAAAATTTTTGATCATGAAGCGTTTTCCTTGGTGGCGCTGACAACCGGCTATAATTCATCAACGCCGATTGAGTCGGATGTGCTCAATATGTTCAAGGTTGAGAACGTTGAAAACCGCCAGGTGATGATTGTTAAATCGGGTAACGAGCTGCAAGTCTTGATGCCGGGTGAAATCGGCCAGCATCCAAATATCGACAAGCATGATCCTGAATCTGCGGTACCTGTTAGCCTGATCCGCTATCCGTTCGATAGCCAAATCGTTGCAAGCGAACTCAATCGCATCGTATCGTTGCGTGACAAGAAGCTGCAGGCCCAAGAGTTAGCCGGTTTGGTTAAAACTAAGATGGGTAAGCACCGCGATAATCACCTTTATACGTCAGCCTTTACGGCGTATTCCGCCCTAAAAGGACGGGTTAAGAACCGTAAAGGTATTGTGATGGTTGATTTGTTCAGTGTGCTTGGGGTTACAGAGCGAAGAGTTGATCTCAAGTAGGGGCTGAAACGACAGATGTGCCAAAGAAACTCAAAGCCATTTCGAAAGAAACCAAGAAGATCGCCAAAGAACATGGCCATATGATGATTCAGGGGGTGGCAGTCCGTGTCGGTCAGGATCTGATTGAACGGATCCTAAGCCATAAGAGCATCAAAGAGTTTTATGGCCCGGAAGCGCATCCCAAACTGCAGGTTAAGTTTGCCGATGACCCAAGCAGGATCAGCCTTTGTGGTTTGACGTTTATCACCATGAAGCGGATGAAGTCGCAGAAGACGGTGCATCATACCCGCTGGGTGTGAATGGCGTATTTGGCATGCTGCGTGCGCCAGCCGATGTGCTCAGTTCCAGCAGCGCATCAAAGCGTGAATGTCACATTACCACCGAGCCGATGCCGCATGATGAAGGCCTGGAGATTCGCTCGCGTTCTATCTACCTGCCAATCACTCGAGACCCGGCACTGCTGTGTGCGGTTCACTCATCTAACTAATCTGCCGTTGCTACGAAGATAAGCTCAAGCCTTTGGGCTTGGGCTTTTAGGTTTGTAGCCATCAGGAGACCTCAATGGATGATCCCATATTTATATCGCAAGAGGCTATCTGGGCTCAATTTGGTAAAGGCGTGACGATTAATGATGGTCTGCCGGTATTAGCTATTTATGACGAAACCAGGAATGAGTATGACGCCATGAATGGGGTCGCTAGGCAGTTGTCATTTAAACGCGATTCTGGTGTAAGGATAAAAAAAAGGCGATCGAATTAAATTTGTGAAAACGGGTAAAGAATTAAAGGCTTTGTCTAATTCATATCGAGAACTTGACATGGTAGTGGTGAACTTATGAATAGTATTGATCGAGAGTTGGTCCAGGCGGTAAAGAACTTATCAGCCCTGCAGAAAACCGCAGTACCAAAAGCAAGTGCTATGGCCATAAATCGGATTGCCCCACGTGCGATTTTACGGTCGATGAGAGAGACCTCAAAAGTGGTAAAAATCAAACAGAAAGTGATTCGTCCTCGCGCCAGGTTAAAAAAAAGCCAATGCGAAAAAGCCGGAGGCACATGTTCGTGTAAATCGCTCAGATGTACCGGCTATCTCGATTGGTACCGCCCGCACTCAAATTAGGCAGAAAAAAAAGGTCGCTTACAGGTCAGCCAGGCCAAACGATCTAGAAATGGGCGATATGCCAAACGTGAGCTTTCGGGCAATACAGCGATTCGGGTAGGCAGACATAAGTTTGAAAATGCCTTCCTGCAAAAACTCGAAAATGGTCGCTGGCACATCATGCAGCGTACCAGCGACAAGCGATATCCTATTAAAGTCTGCAAGGTGCCGATTGTGAATGAAATTACCTCGGCATTTGAAAAGCACAGCCAGGCATTGATCAAAACTGATATGCCGAAAGAGCTAGCAAGTGCGATGAAGCAGCAGGTTCGATTGATAGTTCGTAGAGAGGTAGGCCGTGGAAATTAATGATCGAATTCGCGAGCAAGTGATTGCCGACCTGAAGGCAAAGTTGGTTGACGATGAAGGGGCCAGCTTGATAGCGGCGTACTTCAACGGGCTGCCTGCCTTTCTGGAAGTCGCGGACCCCAATGACCAAGACATGGTGGGTGATATTCCTGCCGTCGCGGTGTCCATCGGTGATGGTGCGCCGGTAGAGGATGACTTCGAAGAAGCCACCTGGCAGGCCACCATGACGATCCGCATTTACCTGAACGCCACCAATGCTGTCGACACTGAGCTTGATATTCTCGGGCAGAAGGTGATCAAGGCAATAGACCAACACTACACAGCCAATGGCTTGCTGGAACTCTGCAACCGCCGTGGCTTTGAATATGGACGTGATGACGAGCAACCCTGGGGAATGCTCGATTTGTCATTTTTGATTGAATATACCGAAGGGTAAACCAATGACAGCAACGACAACGCCAACCAAGGGCGCAGGCACTACATTCTGGCGCCTGCAAGACGGTACCGATATTACTACTATCACGGATTACACCGAAAATACAAAGTGGGATCAAATTGCCAAGATCCGAGAGCTTCAGCCCGGTGAAATAACGGTTGAGGACGAAGAGGATGATTACCTTGACGATCCTAAAGCTGACTGGAGCAAGACTAGTCCGGGCACAAAATCAGCCGGTGAAACCACATTAACCATTGCATGGCTACCAGGTGAACCTCAGCAGCAGAAATTGGTTGATGACGTAAATAAAGATGTGATCACTTATTACCGCTCCAAGTATCCAAATGGTGCGGTCGATGTTTGGTATGGCTACATCAACTCACTGGGAAAGGCGGTGGCCATTAAAGAAAAAAAATGACCCGTACCATCAAAATCAAGTCGGTTGGTCAGCCTAAAACAGCTGAAGAACTACTGGCAAAACCACCTGTAGAATAAGGATAGCTATGACAACTTTTTTTTGAAGGAAAAGGCGGTTGAGCTTGATAGCGAGTCAGTAACTATTACTCAGTTATCCGGTTTAAATCGTTTTGATTTTTTTTGGATTATTGCTCAGGTTTGCCCAAGCCTTCTCAGCCAGAAAAGCCTGGTGATGATGCCTCTGAACAAGACATGGAACGTTACTTAGAAGAATTTGATAAGTGCTTAAAACAATGGCAGCGCATTAATTTCACAGGTCAATCTCGACTGGTTGCGTATGGCTATCTTGAAGCAGGCGATGATTTAGAACAAAGACATCAGCTTGTTATGTCTACCATGACGCTAGAGCAAGTGAAGTTTTTGCATGATGAGATAGCTAATTTCTCTGGTATCCCACTTCCAAAAGAGCCTGAAAAAGCGAGTGAACCAGATAATGCAGGTGCTGAACAAACAGCTGAGCAATCGGAGCCAGCCGACCCAAAAGGTTAATCCGGGCTGAAAAGGCGTTTGCTATGGATCTTGCCAGAGAGTTCGGCAGGTATGTTGGCGCACCATGTTGGCGTCTATGAGTGGTGAAACTGTTCTCGAATGGCAAGAGCATTTTACCAAGCATGGCTTTACGCGAGATATGGACAATTGGCGCTTTGCTGTTTTATGCGCTGCCAATTGGAATGTGACCGCAATGAGCGCAGGTATCAAGTTAGACCCGCCCGTGTCCTACCGTGACTGGTTGCCGAATTCAGGTGAACCAGAACAAAACCGTGAATATAACGATGATGAGCTGATGGCCATGGGCGAATCGGCCGGAGGGATGCGCTTTGAGTGCCCAGATAGCTGATTTCAACATCCGCTTCAATGCTGATTCTGCCAAGTTTCAGAAAGATGTGGATTATGCAAAAAAAATGCTGCGTGGTTACACCAAAGAAGCCAATGCAGCCAATGACGCCACTGCCGATTTTGACACCAAGTTGAAAGTGGCTGGCACCAATATCAAGGATATGGGTGCCAATACGTTGAAAGTCACGGGAATGATAGCAGCTGGTGTTGGCACGCTGACTGCCGCAACCACTTACATGGTACGCCAAAGCGCCCAGCAAGCCCGTGAGATAGAGCGGATGGCTACCGTCGCTCAGGTCTCAGTAGAACAGATTCAAGCGTTAGGTTATGCCTCGGAACAGTACAGCATATCCGGCGATAAAATGGCTGACATCCTCAAGGATGTGAGTGACAAACTCGGTGATTTTGCTGCAACAGGAGGAGGTGAGTTTAAAGACTTCTTCGAGCAGGTTGCCCCACAGGTAGGCCTAACCGTAGAAGAGCTGCAGCGCCTGTCTGGGCCAGAAGCATTGATCGCCATTAAAACGGCGTTGGATGCGGCCAATGTGCCGATGAAGCAGCAGATCTTTTATCTAGAGTCGATTGCCAATGATGCATCGGCCTTGATGCCATTGCTAGAGGATAAAGGTGAGCGACTCTACGAGCTGACTCAGCGCTATGATGATTTGAATGTGGCGATGTCGAAATATGACATCCAACAGTTCAAGCAGATGGATCAGCAAATTGGTGATATGGAGCTGCGCCTGGGCCGGGCCTTTGGCAACCTATCAAGACAGGTAAGTTATAGCCTGCTTCCAGCCATGGATGACGTTAGCCAGTTTGTGGTTGATTTGACCAAGGGTGTTAAAGACTACACCAACCAAATAGAAGCCTTGGGTGCTGCAACCGCAACACTCAATGTATTCACCGGCACGAGCATGCGCGAGAAGCACCGAGAAATATTCGGTGAGATGATCGAGCTGCAGGAAGAGCTGAAAGAATACGAAGGAGTGGATGTTAATGCTCTGCCGAGCGTTAACCCATTCGGAAAAAGCAAAAATAGCTGGTTTAACCTGCAGCGTGATCTCGGTATGAAGCGAGATGAGCTCAAGCAGTTAAACGACACCATTGTTGAGCAGCAAAAGCGTTTTGCCAGCTCGTTTAACTTCCCTTCATCCAGCTCAAATGATGACCCGCAAGGTGGTAATGGTGGGGCTGGAACGGGAACCCGTGAACAAGAACACCAACAAAAAGCCAGTGAAGCCCGCCTTTCATCACTGGACGTGCAATACGCCAATGAACGCGACAAGTTGCAGCTGGCGCATGAACAGCGCCTGGCTGATATTGAAAACCTGCAAGTCTCAGAACAGGAGTTGGCTCGCCGTGGTTATGAAACCATGGATGCGCTCAAGGGGGAGTATAAAGCCCGAGAAGATGAGTTCTATGTTGCTGAGCAGGAAGAGTATCAGCGTCGACAAGATGAAGCTATTCAGCGTGAAATAGATGCTTTTGCCCGTAAGGAAGAAGAGAAAAACCGCAAATCAGAGCAGGCAGCTCGCCAGCGTGCTGAAACTGAAAAGCGTCTCGAGCAGCAAATTGTCGGCATGAAAATGGGCTTTGCCTCTCAGACGTTAGGTTTGATTGAGCAAACCGCCAAAGAAGGCTCTGCGATTCAGAAAGCGGCGTTCCTGGCCCAGAAAGTCATGGCGGCGATGCAAGTGGTTCAGCAGGGTGAAGTTGCAGCCATGGCAGCGATGTCCATGCCGCCTATCGGCCTCGGCCCGATTGCGGGTGCAGGCATGTCAGCAACAATCAGAATGATGTCTGCAGCCAGTGCCGGGATGATTATGGGGCAGGCCATTGCAGGTATGGCCCATGAAGGCATTGGCGAGATCCCGGCAGAAGGGACCTGGCTATTGAACAAGGGGGAGAGGGTTTATACCAACAACTCAGCCAGCCAAATAGATCAGATGTACAAAGCCGTGATGGCGATGTACAGCCAGCGCTCGGCAGCGAATGACCCGTCCATGCGTTTTTCTCAGCAAACAGCCGGCATGAAAACCCGTGGCAACACAGTGAATATTTTCGGAGTGCCGGAAGGTACCAGGTTGAAGAAGAACGAGGCAGCGATGGCGAAGAGATCACCAATGTTTTCTTGGCAGACATGGATGCAGACGGCCCCATGTCACAAGCCATGTCTCGGACGTTTGGCATGCCCAGACAGGGGGTGTAAATGAACGGGATGATGTACCCCGATTTTCTTCCTCACCCACATTTCACAGCATCAGGCATTAAGCAGCAATCAAACCGAATCCGGAGCGAAATGACGTCAGGCCGGACACGGCAAAGGCGTCGTTTTCTTATTGTTCCGGCAGAGCAAACTTTGGAATGGCGCCTACCCAAAGAGCAGGCGGCAGCTTTTTTTTGGGCTGGGTTGAACATGCTTTGGCCGGAGGAATTAAGTGGTTCCGGTTGAATCAGCGTACCGAACTGGAGTCATACCCGTTGATATTCGGATGATTCAACACCCGCTTGAAAATGCAAAGCAAAAAAAAGTGGTCGGTTTGTTTATTCCGTGAAATGCGAAATTAGACAGTATCCAATCCAGAGTGAAGAAACCACCGTTGGACAAATATTGGCTCCGCATACATTGGATGAATTTGTGGCGGGCGTGGATATGAGCCGCTATTACACAGAGAGTTGGAAAGATGAAAAGTAGCAATAATTACTTTGAGTTGATTGAGTGGTTGAATCAGAACATAGATTGGAACAACCAAATATTAAAGGGCTCAGTCCATGACGTCATTAATATTGATGGTGTTGTTAAACCGTCAATATCACGATCAATTAATGAGTCGTTCTTGGCTTTTAATTCGTTGGTTTCAGGCCGTCAGGCATTTAGGTCTAAATCTGAAATGCTGTCATCAGGAACGCCATCTGTAGATAAGCTTCTGGCAGAGGTGTGGGGAGACGGTGAAAACAATGGATTATATGGCTGGACCGGTAGTGGTGGCTGGTTGCGTTCAGACTATGATTTGCATGCCAAGGTGGGCCGGTTATCTGATGGCAGCAAGCGCCTTTGGTATGTTGATGGAAAGCCGATCCCTGCGGGATGGGAGGATAAGTTTAAACAGATCATTAATGCCATAAAGCAAGTTCAAGCTTTTGGTTTATCACCAAACCGAAGCTACTTTATATCGATTCTGACCAATAACGATGCTACGCACCAGGATCGTTTTTTTTCATTAAGGATGACGAAGGCAGTATTTATCAGCGTTCGCCTGAAACGACCGTTCCCGATAAAGACAAAGGGCCTGTTTGGGTGAGGCTGACCAAATCGAGCGATTATAACCAGTACTTAGAAGTCTTAATCGATTATCGTGTTATCGATGACGGTATTATTTGGAATACCACCGAGCCTTCTATCACGTTATCAACTGATGTTATTTTGCAGTCCCAGCAAATAAAAGATTTAGATATAGTGACAGATACTTTGTCCGGCCCTCTTTTATACAAGCACTCTAAATACCTGAAAGATGAACGGTGGATGAACTGCTGGGTGGGTGCCATCAAGGCTGTTGGTTATGATCTGGTTGATATTCAGCATCCGTATCAAATTGGAGTATTCACCGTTGATGATCCTGTCTTTAAAAACACGGTAAGTGTTAAGGATGCCAACGGCAACACTTATACAAACCTCAGTGCTGGTACCTATGATGTTCAGGAAGGTAATTTAACTCGGGTTATCCTTTATGGGCCTGGTGGGAAAATTACGCTAATGGTGGACTATGGCGCTATCCGATCGGTTGCTCATCTGCCTTCTGTCCTGATTAACTCATGGGATTCCGACGTATTTCTGTCGGGGTCGGAAGGGTGTAACTCCGGTTCTCGCGAGGCTCTACAGGCATTTCGTATGCCAATCATTGATATTACCAAGTCCACGCTGCGAACGATTGGTATTACACAAGTCGGTGAGGCTGTTTTGTCATGCACGGTTGAGTTTGGCGATGTCAATGTCGAAGATATTCACATCCAGGTGTTTACACGAAAAGACCCGTCTCATGGTGATTCGATTTGGTTAAGCACGAAAAGCAAAGCTCTCGGGATGTGGAAAGGAACGGCATCAGAAACTGGAATAACCACCTTAACGGTGAGCGGTCATTCCTTTACCGCAAAAATGGATATCGATTTTCGGCGTGTGACGGAAACTGGAACCATTATTAACGGCTTGCCTGAAGCATCCCCGTTGAAGTTCAAGGTGGATCCATTTGGACGAAACGCAGCAAAAGACGAAGTCTCAGAACACGTTAAGCAGTTCCATATGGTGCCATGGCTAAACCCAGACAGTATTGACCAGCCTGGCTACAACGCTCAAGTGGCGTATTTGGCCAGTCAGGTTAAGGGGTTCTATTTATCGAATCCATTAGATGGTGTGGTTTACGGTATGGGTATTCTGACCCATAACCATGAAAAATTCGGCACAAAACTGGATGTGTTTGATGATAACAAGAATCTGGTTGCATCGGGTTCGGTGTCCTCTCCAAGCACAACCGGCGAAACACGTTTTGACCTTTCCGGAGCGGTGCGAGGTACGGTCTGGATAGATTTTCGACATCTAGATGATGGGATTTTATCTAACACTGTCCAGCCTATATTACGATTGGACCCGGCGTATGTTGAGCCGCGGTCAATTAAAGATATTACAGAGGGGGATGGTCGTCCTCGTTATGATTTAAAAGAGGCTGTTCGCCTGAGTGTCATGGGGAGCTCTATTACATGGGGAGGCGGTTATTTAGGCGCTGGCAGCTACGTTGGAAAAGTTGAAGAATTCTTGCGTAATGAGTGTGCGAATACGGTCATGGGCAAAGGGCTGAAAGGTGCGGTGTCGTTATACGAGCCCATGCTGTATGGCGGTTATGTCGGAAAAATCACGACCAGTGTTGATTTTGAACTGGCGTGTGATGAGCTCAATCTGGCCCTGTGCAAAGAGCGAGGAAACCATACTGCCGCTCAGGTCGAACTTTGGGCTGATGGTGTTTTGTTTGATACCTTCTCGACTTATAACGTCGAAGCCTATACAGAAAATGAAGTCATCCACATTTCTGGTGATGATAAAGCGCGAGCGTGGGATTTAGGCAAGGACTTTACCTTTAACCACCAGATCACCAAAGATGACACGTCGCTAACGGGGGGTATTTACAAGGGTGGTTATGGCGGTACCTGGCCAGACGGTTGGGATTACATGATCGTACGCAAATCTTCAATAGACGGTAATGGCATAGAACGCGTTACCCATTGGCTAACCATCAGAACGGCGCTGCCAAGTGGCTCATCAATCCGCTGCCAGTTTGATGCCGGTGAAACCATTAAGCCGGTGAAGTCGTCCGTTGGTAATGTTGCGCGTGGTGTTGGCAGTGAACTCGAATCCACATACGGTGATGGTAATGTGGCTTATGATCCAGCTAACCCAGTGGGACTGTCGTCAGGGTTGGATTTCAGGGAAACAGATGCCAGGGGAGTATTGGGCTGGTCATTTTCGAGATTTGCCAAACGGCGCTTTACGTTGAAAGTTATTGGTCGTGATCCCCGCGTTCAATCATCATCTGAGACTCCAGCGCTGTTTCTAAACTTTGCTACCAGCCGTATGCATCATATTCAGAATGCTGGTATTGGTGGATTCAGGGCGGATAGCTTCCTGAAGCCTTATGGCTCATTGACGTCGCACTTTAATGTGAGTGCGTTTAATCCTGATTTAATCTTGATTGAGTCTTGTACCAATGATGACTGGGCGACGAATGAATACCATGCATGGACAGAGCACCAGTGGGATAAAACGACGCTCTTTAATATCGATTCACAGCTGTTCCTGCAGGACATCCAGAAAGTCGGTGAGACTTATCATGTGAAGGACTCGCGTCTTGATATTGAGAGTATAACGCCGTTTTCGATGGTGCTATCTTCTCAGGCCGACATTAACAATGTTGTTGTCGGTGACTTCGCCGTAATTGGTGATTACAAAGGCGATAATAGCCAAGTTACCGTCAGGATTATTACTGGTGTTGATATTGCCAGCCGAACGGTTAGTTGGGGGCGCGAATTGAAGACCAGCGAGGTGTCTTATATTCAAGCGCTTTCCGATTTGAAAGTGGCCCAAATCCGAGGTGTACCAAAGTGGGCGGCCAATGTCCGGGAGGTCATCAGTCGAATGCAGGTTAATAACCCAGACGCAAAACTCATTATTGCAACAGGCGGGGTTCCTAATTTGCGCGTTCGCCGCCTGGAGGGATATCGAGAAATAGCAAGAGAGCTTGCCCGTACGGAACAGCATGGTTTTGTTGATTTTTATGGTCATACTTGTGATTGGTCACAGTCTCAACCTGCCGATGAACAGGCTTATCTTTCTTCTGCTGGCAGTGTGCTATCCGACGGCAGCAGTGAATATGGTCTCTACCATAAGACGGGCTCGCCACTTGGCGACGTTTGGACGTTGCGAGGCTGGTCTGTGCTTGTTGATGGTGTAGAACGGTTTAACGATAACTGTTATGTCTATGGTGGAAAAAAAACGAGGGTGGGACAACCCGGATATGGACATGACCATGTCTAACTATGTTTGGACTTATGATCAGTTCAAGGTTGTCTTTACCGAAGACACCCCACCTCCGGGGGCTGTAATCAAAGTGGCGTACACAGGTCTGCAATGGTCTGGTGATGATTGCCACCCGGGCTCGATTGGTTATGACTTATTTGGCAAGGCATTCAATGATTATCTAAGGAAGGTGATTTAATCTCATGAAATCCATAGAGGTCTATTATGCCTCTGCTCCCGCCAGTGAAGTTCCAATTCATACTCTCGAAATCAAAAACGAAAAAGCCTATCAGCGCGGTGATGCCGATGCTGTCATTCGCCTTGCCGATGGGTTTTATTCTGTTCGATCGGATGGGGTGGAAGGCATTGAGCTGGGGCTTGAGGATAGCAGCAACGCTTTCTTTCGAGCCTCGGCATTTGGTTTGTCTCTTCCTGCAAAAAGTGTGAAAGGCAAGCAGAGTCTTCAGTTCCAGATTGATAACGTGACGGGCGAAGCTCGTCATTTTATTGATAAGGCCATGGAGGACGGGAGCAAGGTCATCATCACTTACCGAGTCTATTTATCCACTAACTTACAATCTCCCGCCCAGCCGCCGCTCGTTCTGACGTGTGTTTCAGAAAAAGACAATACCCAAACTGTGAGCGTTGTTGCGTCGTTTCATGACCTGGTTAATCGGGCATGGCCAAAGCGCCGCTATACACCGACGGTGGCGCGTGGACTGAAATATCAAGGTTCTTAGATGGTTACACTCAATAATTTAATGATGGCGCCCTATGTCGATCATGGCCGGGATTTATCCGGCCTGGATTGCTGGGGCTTTGTTCGTTTAGTACGCCACTATCATCACAACCTGCCGATGCTGGCCAGTTTTGGTTCGGTCTCGCCGGATGATAAGTCGGGCATGACAAAAGGCTATGACCAGGTAGTTGCCGGGTTCTGCCAGACCAAACCGATAAACGGCGCTATTGCATGTCACTTTGTCGGTGAAATCCTGGTGCATGTGGGGGTTGTGGTAAACGAAAGTGGCCTGAAAGTCGCCCATACGGGCCGAAAAATGGGGAAACCACGTTTGGTCAGGCTTTCCGAGTTCGAGCGAATGGCGTTGATTACGAGTATTACATAGAACATGACTATATTGGTGGTTTATCCAAATAAGTTAGACCTGGCCAAGCGCGAGCTCTGTCCCGTCACACCCGGCCAGACGCTGAATGCTTGGATGTGTGCAAACATCAAAGGCTATTACGCCTCAGGAACACCGCCGTTCTCCTACCGTGTTAATGGCCAGCCGCTAACATCATCGGACTGGTCTGAGTATGTCTGGCAAGACGGTGATCTGATAGAGCTGTTTGCAGAGCCAAAGGATCCGGTGACGGCCATCATGGCGGTGGTTGCTGTCGTTGCGGCAGGCATGGCTGTCTATGCCATGAGCCAGATCCCTGACAACTTCCAGACGACAACACCGGAAGGAAGCCCGATTTATAATGCGAATGCCCAGGGAAACCGCCCCCGGTTGATGGGGATTATGCCCGAGCTTTTCGGTCGTCATAAAACGTACCCTGATATCATCAGTGAGCCGCATTGGTACTTTTCGGGTGATGATGAGTTTTTGTTGATGATGACGGGCATCAGTGTGGGGGAGATGGAGCTGTCCGGGGACAACATCATCATCGGTGATACGCCGGTATCCAAATACGGCGCTGACATTGACTACCAGGTGTTTCCCCCCGGTGCTAATGTCACAGGTCACCCGGCGCATCAGAATATCTATACATCCCGAGAGGTTGGAGCGACGGCTTCCACATCCGGGATCGAGTTGAAAGGTGCAGTAACGTCAGTATCCCCGACGAGTGCGTCCTTGAATGACAAGACGTTACTGATGAGTAAGATTATTGATGGAATATCGACGTTCTACTGGCCAGAAGAGTGGAGGGTTGGAGACAAGGTCGAAATTCAGGCACAGGTGGTGCCGTGGATGTTCAGGAGTCTCATCAATATGGTGGTTGGCGGGGGGAGTTATCAATACCCGGATTGCATTATTGGGCCAAAGATAATGCATTGGCCAATGCAAGATTCGGGCAGTATATCCAGTATCCAGTGTCTGCTGATGACAACGAGGTCACCAAATGGGTAACAGGTGTTGTTAGCAAGATCGGTTCTGGCAGCGAGAATGGCGAACCTTTTAACCTGGTGGTAATCGTTGGCCTCAATGGTGAGCAGCTATCGCCTTCAACGGTGCCTGCAGATATGCGCCATTACCGTATCAAATTACTGTCTCCTGATGATGGTTATTATCGGGTGAGAGCCGTAGAAGGCCGCAAAGCCACGCTGGATAAACTTTACCCGAGTCAGGGTAGCATCATCCAGAATTGGCGAGGTTTTAATAATATAATCCACGGTAAAATAAAGGTTAACGCATTGACCTCGTTACCAGGATCGCCTGCAGGGTCATTTTTTTTGCCTGCCCGAAATCGGAAGTGACCGACAGGGTCTATGTCGATATCAAGTTGCCGGATGGCCTGGGGTACATGAATGACGGTGGGGATATAGAGAGCCGTACTGTCAAAGCAATGATTGAGTGGCGGGGTGAGGGAGAAACCCATTGGAATCCTTATGTGTACGAACGTACGGCGGCAACAAAAGATCAACTGGGTGATACTGTTACCATTTCCACGGGGAGAAAAGTCAGGCCGGAAGTAAGGTTTTATCGCATTACGGGAGACAGCAAGGATAGCCGAGTGTTTGACCGGATAGAAGTCAAGCGTTTGAAGTCTCGCCTGCCCGCTAATACCCGTTATGATGAATTGACCACGATGGCGATCCGTATTCGGGGAAGTAACAGCCTGTCACGCAACGCTGAAAACAAGCTGGGTGTTATCCCGGTGCGTAAGCTGCAGATCCCCGATGGCCTTGGTGGGTGGACGACGGAAACCTATGCCACTCGGGATATTGCGCCGGCGGTGCGCTACATCATCACAGATAGTGGTTTAACCGACGTTCAAATAGGGCATCACGAGCTTTTGCGGCTGCATGAAGTGTGGAAAAGCCGTGGTGACACGTTTGACGCGGTATTTACGGATGACAGCACGCTGTTTGATGTACTTAAAAAAAAGTGCTGGCTGTTGGATATGCAGAGCCAACCTTGAACTACGGTCAAATCGTGCCGGTTCGGGATGAGCCTCGAAGCGTGTTTGATTACCAGTACCAACCGGACAACATGCTTGGAAAGGGCTTAGAGCGCTCGGGTAAGTTCATTGATGAAGAAGAGCCTGATGGTATCGAGGTTGAGTATTTCTCAACGGAAACCTGGAAGCCTGAAACGGTGCTCTGTCTGTTGTCTGGTGATCTGGGTTTGAAGCCTGAAAAGGTACGTGCGTTTGGTGTGACGGATGAAACAAAAGCATGGCGGTTCGGGATGCGTGTTCGCCGCAAGAAGCGCTATCGTCGTTTCAAATACTCATTCCAGACTGAAATGGATGCGTTTAACTCTAACTATTTGGATTTTGTTGCGTTGGCAGATGATGTGCCGGGTTACGCTCAAAGCGGCCGAGTTGAGGCATTTGAACAGATTGAGGCAATACGGTTCTCGCTTTAGACGCTTATCTTGAATGGGGGGAAGGTGTTCACTTTATAGCGCTGAGAAAGCCCAATGGTAAAACGTCCGGCCCGTATCCGTGCAAGCCCGGCCCATCACCTGACTTGGTTGAGCTCAGCGGTAATTTAGACTTTAGCCCTAATCTTTCTGGCGACATTGAACCGCCATTGTGGCTTTTTGGTAAGTCAGACAGCTGGTGCTATCCGGCTTTAATTGATGATGTTACCCCGCAGTACCGAAAAGTGCAGTGTTAAGGCGGTTAACTATGATGCTCGCGTGTATGAGGATGACGACAATACGCCGGATGAGTTGGGGTATCGACTGCACTGACCACGACCTCGAATCTGGTGACATCAAAGAGGTATCAACCGGCACCGGAGAGCCAGAGTTTAGAATCGTCTTCAAGTATCCGAACTATGAAGAAGCAAAGGCCGCAGTAGTCGCTCGGGCAAAAAGCGTAAAGTCGGGGAGTGATTCGTTGGATATTACGATGCCTGCTCGGTCATCATTAGTGGCATTGGTTGCCGAAGGCATCTGAGCTTGGAGGGTTTCGGTGATGTCGAAGATGGCAAATGGCGCCTGAAAGCGGTGGAATGGTCACTCAGCGAGTCGGGCTTGCAGCTGCGGCTGTCTGGTGACCATGGTGTATCTTAACGACGATCTAACTTAATCTTTATTAAGAGTTGGAAAAAGTTGATTTAATTCGTCTAATGCTTCCGCTAATTTCCCAGAAACACGTTGTATGTTTCTTTGCTTTCCTTCAAAACCCTCTGACGATTGCTTGATTAGCTTTTGAGTTAAGGCTTTTTTTGTTCAAGAAGCTGCTCATTTAGGGATTCAATAGTTGCTTGATTGGCTGAGTTTCTCTTTTCAGCTAATAATAATTGCTGCAATTTCCCTACTAGTTCATCCAGTGATCCCACTTGTGCTGCAAAAACTCTCTCAATATCAACTGTTACCTGAATGCGGGATAGTAGTTCGCCTTGCAGACTTCTATTATTCTCTGTGGCTTTGCTTTCAACATAAGCCTTGTTTCATCGGGCATTCGTAGTGGATATGAAGATGGTTTTGTCATGGGGCAACTCGCCAGTGAATCATTATGAATCAATTATATTTGGTTTTCGTGTGTTGACAATGAATCAATTTGATTCATAATTGGGTTTATATTAGATGTTAAGTGTGATT
>LLEN01000075.1_pt1 | contig 21387 bp, 21 predicted proteins | sample 595881 | NCBI WGS metagenome assembly LLEN01 (sample SAMN02919314, study PRJNA255460) | bioreactor metagenome | biome: chemostat; feature: culture 2012_10.3; material: sediment; isolation source: day86 10degC chemostat 2012 inoculated with Wadden Sea sediment taken from... | place: Germany: Bremen ...
TTTCATTGACAATTGCGCCCTGTGAATCCGACACTCCCACCAGCAACGCGCCTTGTTCGGCTAAGAATCGGCTTACATGGCTACCAACAGCTCCAAAGCCTTGAACAACAAAACAAGCACCTTTAACCTTAAAACCACATGCATGCGACACAACGTCTACGGCTTGAGCCAACCCCCACCCCGTCGCACCCAGCTCATCCAAAGGATCCCGCCCAGCTCAGATGGCAATCCCACCCCTCGGCCGACTTCATCCCGGATCCAAGCCATACACTCCTCGTCCATCCCCATGTCTGGAGCAAAAATATAGGCCTCTTCATTACGCAGGCCTTGAGCAAATGCCCGAACCAATGCTTCCTTATCCTGCTTTTTCATTTTTGGATCGGCGCAGATCACGGCCTTACCACCACCATGAGGCAAACCTGCGGCTGCATTTTTAAAAGTCATAGCACGAGCGAGGCGAAGACATTCTTCTGTCGTAACATCTGCCGCCATACGAATACCGCCGATTGAAGGCCCAAGAGCGATATTGTCAATGACCAATACCGCCTTTAAATTAACTGTAGGCTCATACAAATGAATAACTTTAAATGGTCCGAATTGGTCCGAGTACTGAAAATCAACATCCACGTTCACTACCGCCAATGATAATTTGCCATGTATAAAACATAGCTATAATTGGCGTAATTCGACTACGTAATACTGAAAATGCGTCAGCCGCTACCCGCTAACAAGCTCAAGCTTTTTCACACTGTTACGGATACGTAATTCTGGTTCAAAATGACGCTGTATATGAATGTCTTGATGGCAGATTTGGCTTATCAGCAGGCCAACAGCCACCCGTGCCATATCACTAATAGGAAAATGTACTGCAGAAACAAAAGGGTACATTGTTGCGCACAGGTCGATACTATCAAAGCTCATCAACGAAACCTGCTGCGGTATTTCAATATGATGCTCATGGAAAAACTGCAGTGCCCCCTGCATCATTTCCTCACTACAAGAGAACAAAGCCGTCATTTCAGAAGGTGAACGATATAACTGTTGTGCTGCCAGATAGCCACTTTCACGGCCATAATTGCTTCAATACTTAATGTAGGATCAATTGTAATACCAACATTTTGAAGGGCCTCTATATAACCCTGATAACGTTGATTGCTGCTCGCACGGTTCCGCGGACCAGAAATACAGGCTATTTGCCTATGCCCCTGTCCAATCAAGTGGTTAACCGCCATCGTTGCTGCCAAGCAATGATCAAAGGTGATACACCTTGATTCCAGCCCCTCAACGACACGATCAAGAAGAACAAATGGTGTCGGCTCCTGCGCTAACTCTCGAAGTTCATCATCACTCAAGTAACGGCTATTAAGGATATATCCTTCACATCGGAGATCATGAAAGCGGCGAATAGCTTCACGCTCACCATCTGCGCAGCGATGTCCCTGTGCCGTAATAAGAAATTTATCGTGCAGATCTAGTTCCGCTTGTACCTGCTCCATCATTTCACCAAAAAAAACCACCGGTATAGTAAGTTACCAGCAAGCCAGTCATATTTGATGACGCAGTAGCGAGAGAACGGGCAATCGCACTCGGGCGATAATTGAGTTCGGCCATTGCCTGCTCGACTTTCCGTTTGGTATCTGACCTAAACTTACCCTCACCGTTGATGATCCTTGAAACCGTCGAACGGTGGACACCAGCCAAGGATGCCACATCTTTAATACTTGCCATGGTTAATATACGACCTCTGAAACCTTTTGAGTGACATGATGTTCGAGAACTAACTTCACTCCCACTATCATCCCCCTCGACTATAGTGCCAAGCCTGATTCACATAAAGATATTAACAATAAACTCGATCACAAGATCTCAATTTATAGCACACTGCCAGTAGCCCGCATCGGTGAAAAGGGGGGGGTAATGCGATACTGGCAGCTGCTATTTTCTTATTAAAGATGGAATCGAGACCTAAAGGTAAAGGCAATGAAACTTGTACGAGTGTACGAACTTTACACTCTCGACATCATGACGACAAAATTGAATAGTCGCTGATGATTACATCAAGCTCGTCGAGCGCTTCAGAAAGTTTTTTTTATCAGTTAGGATATCAAGCTCTTTGGCCCTTAAGATATTATAGGAACTGACATCTATGAGGTCCTGATCGACATAGGCCGGATGGACCATTACCTCTAAGACATCACAGCTGCCATTGTGTCTATTGATGATCTGTAGCAACTTGTCCAGACAAATACCTCCACCGTAAAAACTCTCCTCGAAGGTATAGCGGCAATCACTCTGCGTCTTGCCATGATATCCAGTTGCTCTCAATGGAACCTGATAGCTACGTGCTATCTCTTGTACAACTGGCAATATTTGTGGGTGCGTATGAGCATGGTGATGGCTGTCGATATGACTTAGACTAAGCCCTGTTGCAAGGAAATGTTCAACCTGTGCGGTCACTTCATCGGCAATCTGTTGTTCTGAAAAATCACGCCTCTGCCAAAAGCCTTCTTTCACCTCAAACAGCCCACTGTCACCCACAAGGCATGATGCATTGGTTAACGGAGCCCCTGCAGTAAATCGTAAATGTACCCCAACCTTTAGCAAGGGAGTAGAAGCAACCAAGTTAACGGCATGCTTTTCTGCTGCCATGCCTACCATTAGCGTTGTTGAACGTACGACACCCAACTGGCATGCATCTACGGTTCCAAGGTTTACTCCTGGCGTCAAACCAAAGTCATCGGCATTAAAAATTACATGCATAACATCACCTAAGAAATGAGAGCAGCAATCAGTTCTATCAACCTAACAGCTGCTCTCCTATTTGGACTTTACTGATTGAATTGAGGCAGGTAATCGTGATTTGTTTTCAAAATATCATCAAATATTGATTTAGCCTTGCTGATATCCGGTACCAAGGGATTATTGGCCAACGCCATCAACCCCTTGTCATAATCACCGAAAACCGCAGCCTCTACCGTTAACTGCTCATAGGCCTTAACCTGGCCAATCAAACCAATTACAGCCGGACTTAGCTCTCCAACCATTAGCGGCCTCGCGCCCCAGCTTCCGACAACAGCGCTACACTCAATCACAGCATCATTAGGTAAAGTCGCAATTGTTCCGTTATTACGTACATTCACCACATGGATAGTCTTGAGATCGTTATAGATCGCATCAACCAGATTCAGCGATGCATCTGAATAGTAAGCACCGCCTCGTTTTTCCAATTGCTCTGGCTTTTCCGCAAGACTTTCATTCTGATACAGTTCAAAAAGCTCTTGTTCCGTTTTCATGACCTGCTCGGCACGAGTCCCCTCGTTAAGGGAAGACTCCTTTTCTTCCGCAAGCATCGCATCGGTCTGATAAAAATAGCGGTGGTAAGGGCAAGGGATTGCTCCTAAGCTTTAAGAAACGCCGGATCCCAAGGCTCTTCAAAAATATTCTTCATGCTGAAGTTGGCACCATCACCGATTTTTTTTCAGCACGTCTTCAGTAATATCCTTGCCACCAAGCCATGCCCGGTGAGCCCATAGCAAATGGTTCAACCTGCACACTCAAGCGATAACTTTTCCGGCAAGCAATCCATCATCTCGGCAATCATCATCTTCATCGAGACGGGTACATTACACAATCCGATAGTGTTAACTTTGCTATATTTCTGAACCGCTTCAGTCACCAGACCAGCCGGGTTCGTAAAATTGAGCATCCAGCATTGGGAGCCAGCTCCTCGATATCCTTGCAAATATCCAAGATAACAGGAATAGTTCGAAGCGCTTTGGCAAATCCGCCAGGTCCAGTCGTTTCCTGGCCTATCACGTCATATTTTAATGGGATACGCTCATCATTCGCTCGAGCCTGTAGCCCACCGACACGAAACTGAGTCATGACAAAATCAGCATTTTCTATTGCTGCCCGGCGATCCAGCGAGGCTTTGATCGTGATATCAGCACCAGCCTTTTCAACCATCCTCCGTGTCAGCGCCTCAATAATCTCCAGCTTTTCCTGTCCTGCTTCTACATCGACAAAATGCATTTCTTTGACAGGAACACGGTCAAGCCTTTTCAAAACACCTTCAACCAACTCAGGAGTATAACTGCTGCCTCCCCCGATAATGGCCAATTTTAGAGGTGATTTAGTCATAATCCATCCCTATTATTTAGACATGTTTTCGTACATAGCAACCATTTCATTGGTTAGCTCATGAGCTAATATAGTCGTCATCAAGTGATCTTGAGCATGAACCATTACCAGCGTCATCTTCACCTTACCTTCACCCTGATCAGCTTCGATCAACTGAGTCTGAGTTAAATGAGCGCGGTTTAGACACTCCTTGGCTTGCTTAAGCAGATCCCTCGCCTGCTCCAGCTCCTGCTTTTTAGCCATCGCCAATGCTTCAAAACACAAACTACGTGCTTCGCCCGCATTGACAATAATCTCCATAACAACCGCTTCTTGATCCATTTTTCTCTCCTTAACTAAAAAAAACTGGGCTACGGCTCGTGCCGTAACCCAGGTAAAAAAAACTATGCGGTAACTGGAGTGCCTTCAGCAGCTTTCTCTTTAGCATTCTCGGCTGCGACTTTACTTTCCTCTTCAAGTAGTTGCTTTTCGAACATCTTGAAGAATGGCAGGTAAATAAACAGGTCAATAATTAGAAGACCAACAACCAGGAACAATGGTGCTAGTGTCCAGCCCGTCCCCCAAGAGGCACCGATAATGGCAGGAGTTGTCCATGGTGTCGTTGCAACAGCCATTCCGACAAAGCCATATGCACCGCAGTGTAAGCTATGATTGCATTCACGATAGGCGCGAAGACAAAAGGAACAAATAGCAGTGGTTCATTACAATTGGAGCACCAAAAATGATTGGCTCATTGATCTGGAAGAACCCAGGTACCGCACTCATCCGCCCCAAACTACGTAGGTGAACTGAGCGGCTGAATACCATCAGGATAGCCAGAGCCAAGGTTGCACCCGAACCACCGATGAAGATATAGAAATCCCAGAACGGTTGAGTAAATAGATTTGGAATCGGCTCACCAGCAACAAACGCTGCGGTGTTGGCACCAATGTTAGTCAAGAAGATTGGTGACAACAGACCAACGACGATTGCGGCACCATGAATACCGGCAAACCAGAGCAGCTGTGAAACCAAAAGCGCACCAATAATCGCAGGCAGGGTATTAGATGCACTAACTAGCGGTTTGAACAGCTGCATTACTGCATCAGGGATAAGCATGTCAAACTGGCTCTGAACAAACAGGCTCAGAGGGTACAATGTCATGAATACAATCAAGACAGGGATAAGCATTTCAAAACAACGGGCAATTGCCGGCGGAACCTGCTCTGGCATTTTGATTGTGATGTTGTGCTTATGCAGGAAGCGGACAAGCTCCACGGCAAAGAATGCGCTCAATACAGCGGTAAAAATACCCGTTCCGCCCATATGCCCTGTTGATAAACCACCATCAGTAGCCGGTGCAGCAATCATCAGAAAACTCATTAGCGATAAACAAGCACAAGTAATGCCGTCCATCATGTAGCACGCGCCAAGCTATAGGCAACCCCCAGAGAGACAAATATTGTCATTATGCCCATGGACATATCGTAGGGGAGCATTATTGCATCGAAGTTATTAGTCGCAAAATCTAACCAAGCGCGGCCAAATCCATTTTGTGTATCTTCAGCAAATGGAGGGAACGCAAATATTAGAATAAAACTACCCACAATAATAAATGGCATTGCGGTAATAAAACCATCACGCATTGCTCGCACATGTATCTGCGAACCTACTTTCGCCGCCATGGGGGCGATTTTATTTTCTACGACACTCATTAACTTATCGTAAAGCTTCATCTGAACAATCCTTTTTAAAAAGATAAAGAATTCCACCCCATACTAATAATGCAGAGGAATAAAACTTTCCTTATTGAATTTGAGAAGAATCAACCAATAAATACTGACTGATTCAAATCAATTTATTTGGCCATTAATGAAAGAGCCTGATCCAGTACTTCATCTCCTTTCATCATTCCATAAGCCATAGGAGAGATAGCATCAATCTGCTTTCCGTACTGGCTAGCTATTTTTCTCAGCTCTTCAAGCTGAAAACGTACCTGCGGCCCCAACAAGCAGACATCAAACTCTTGTATTGCCTGATCAAACGAACTAACAGATTGCGCTTCAATCTTGCAAGCAATACCGCGATCCGCAGCCACTTTGACCATTTTTTTTGTACCAACATGCTGGTTGACATACCAGCACTACAACACAACAAAATCTTTTTCATCCCACTCTCCAGTTTTTATTTTTACGCTGTTCAAGCGATATGAAAATTGTAACCAAATAAGAAAGAAGGTAAAAGCGCAACCGGTTGCATTAACGTGAAGGCCATCTCATTTTAAAAAGTAATTAATCAATGCGAAATTTCAGAATCTAATATTAAAAAAAATTAACACAGTTCAAATAACCCAACAGAATTATTTGAAATAGTCCAAAAAAAATGAGATGTGAGTCGAAATATTAATGCGAGCTAAGTATAACAAGTGTAATTCAATGCATTGTCACGCGCAGATAAAGAATAACACTATGGATTATATCAATAAAAACCAGTGCTAATAATGTCTGTCGAATACAGATGATTAATCTACTTGCACCGATCACCTGAATTTACCAACAAACCAATGTGGAATAACGAAATGAAAAAAAACATTATTGTCCGTACTATGCTCTGGCGCACTCCTAGCAAGCTCAATGGCCGTTCAGGCGGCTCCGAAAGGTACTATTTACCTAACCTTTGACGATGGTACGGTGAATGCGTCAATTCCGGTCGTTGAGCTCCTGAACAAAGCAGGGATCAAAGCAACTTTCTATGTTAACGCCTGGCACCTAGATGGTATCGGCGACGAAAACGAAGACAAAGCCGTTGAAGCACTGAAATTCCTACTGGATACGGGCCATGTTGTCGGTAACCATAGCTATGATCACATGGTCCATAACTGTGTCGAAGAGTTTGGTCCGAATAGCGCCGCAGAATGTAACGCAACCGGTGACCACCAGATAAACTCTTACCAAGATCCTGTTTTTGATGCATCAATGTTTGATGAAAATATAGCTGTTATCCAGAAACACATTCCAACGGTTAACAGTTATCCAAATTATAAAGGGACAAGCCTAGCCCGACTGCCATACACCAATGGTTGGCGTGTAGCAAAGACTTTAAAGCTGACGGCTTATGTGCAACATCTGATGACCTGAAACCTTGGGAGCCTGGATACGTATGTGATACCGCGAACCCTTCAAACAGCGTTAAGGTCAGTATTCAGGTACAGGATATGTTGACCAACAAGGGCTATCAGACTCACGGCTGGGATCTTGACTGGGCACCGGAAAACTGGGGCATCCCAATGCCAGCAAACAGCTTGACAGAGGCCGATGCATTCTTGGGTTATGTTGATGCGGCGCTTAATGCCTGTGCACCAACAACCATTGAACCAATCAACTCTAAAGCCCAGGAATTCCCGTGTGGTACACCTCTTCATGCCGATAAAGTTATCGTACTGACTCATGACTTCCTGTTCGAGGATGGCAAGCGTGGTATGGGCGCAACCAAAAACCTTCCTAAGCTAGAGAAGTTCATTCGCATCGCACAAGAAGCAGGTTATGTGTTTGACACAATGGATAACTATACCCCGCTATGGGCGGTAGGCACATCTTATGCGCAAGGTGATTATGTAGAACATCACGGTACGGTTTACAAAGCATCTACAGCGCATGTTGCACAGGATGACTGGGCACCATCTTTAACGTCTAGCCTCTGGACTAATGCTGAGCCATCAACGGTTTGGGCTGTTAACGTCAGCTATGACGAAGGGGATGTTGTGGACTATATGGGTGCTCGCTACGCGGTAGTCACTGGTCACGTATCACAGGCTGACTGGACACCAAGCTCACAACCAACACTATTCTCTAAGCTATAGTCGCTCCTAGCTAAATAGAAACGACTTCAGTTCACAGCGTGTATGTCCATGACATACGCGCTGTGATGGTTGTATTGCTAGGGGTTATTGAAATAACAAAATATAGCAGAAACAAAAAAAAGCCTCAGCGTTAGCTGAGGCTTTTTTTTGTTTAATCTTGGTGCCCGAGGACGGACTTGAACCGTCACGCTCGAAAGCAACGGATTTTGAATCCGTCGTGTATACCAATTTCACCACTCGGGCAGATGCAGGCCATTATACGTATCGCGACTTGAGGCGCAAGCATTTATTCAATGCTTGCTGTGTATTATTGCTCACATGCTTTATATTTAACCAACAGTGACTTAGCAAGGTTAGACATTGAGCAGCAATACTCCTATCTGAAGTAACAGCGAAGAAAACTAAAACCATCATGAAGCCAGAGCTTTTTATTAACAAAGGCAAACTGATGATGCCATACCGATGAAAAAAAAGCCGTCACGGCGCTGTATTTGCAACACGGTCTCCTCTCCGACAGTAATCACGATAGAAGGGCAAATCGCTGTAAGTTGAGACAATGAGGCTCTGGTATTTAGAGTCCGAGGTAAACGCGAGAGCACTCGTGCAACAACAGCAAGTGTTACCAATCGATTCAAAGTCAGTGAAATACAATCATCCTGAGCCTCGAGGTGGATAGCTCGCCATCCACCTCGATATTCATCTCACCCTTAATAAACAAACGCATCGGGCTAGTCCAAATTTCGCCCGCGAATACTAATACTGCCATTGAATTTCCAGACTGAGTGCTCAGGTTTGTCACCCGCCCCGCTGGGTACACTAACTTCGACATTATTAAAATCATACGTTAGCTCGGCATGGCGCTCAGTCAATTTATCATAGAGAGCACCCGCTAGATCCGGCCAGTTGGTCGTATTTTTACTATCTTCAGCCATCGAATTTCTCCTCATCAACTCACAGGGGCCTGAAAATTAAGGATAGCTGCTAAAACTGAATCCAGCGGCCTTTCCCTTCTCATTTCAGATAGAGCGAAGATTCACGTCACCTGTGTTAGTTGTTACACTCCGTTCAGAAGTCAGTTCTGCCTACTCAATAGAACAGACAAGCAACTTAGACGTGGTGAATTGATGAAACAGAAAAAAAACAACAGGACGTTAGGCTGACCAAACAATACCCAGGACTTTTTCGCCGTCTAGGGGCTTGGCTTTACGACTCTTTGGCCGTAGCTGCCGTACTGATGTTGGCTGGCGGGGTGGCAATGGCATGCGTCGCCACCTTGCTTCAAATAGGTGCTCTCAGCCTTGGGGAATATCAAGACGCCAGCGACTATACGACCGAGCATCCGGTTGTTAGCCTTATATACACCGCTTATCTAGCCCTTGTCATTATAGGGTTCTTTGCCTACTTCTGGTGCAAAGGTGGGCAAACAATAGGAATGCGAGCCTGGAAATTACGCTTGCAAAACAAAAACGGAACCAACATCCGTCTGACTCAGGCTCTGATCAGAATGGGGACCTCGGCCTTTGGCTCGGTAACCTGCTGGCCCCCTTTAGCAAAGAGAAGCAATCTTTTCAGGATATAATGGCGGAATGCGAAATGATTGTGCTTCCGAAGCCAAACTGAGCATCATAAACAACACTACAAAAAAAAGGAGCCAACCGGCTCCTTTTTTTTGTTTTCTATAGCTTACGCCTTAGTAGGTATATCGTAATAAACAGGAATACCAAACTTGGCCCCAGAGCCCGATCACCGGATGCAGCCGGTAAACAATACTCATCGGCCCAAACACTTCATTTGATATATAGAAGGCAAAACCAAAAATAACCCCGGATAATACCCTTGCCCCCATCGTCACGGAACGTAACGGTCCGAATACAAACGACAGTGCCAGCAGCATCATTACCGCAATCGACACGGGCTGCAGGGCCTTACGCCAGAATGCCAGTTCATAACGGGCGGCATCCTGTTTAGACTCTTTGAGGTACGACACATAATCATACACCCCGGACAGTGCCAACTCTTCCGGCTTCACAGTCACCACTGCCAACTTGTCAGGCGTGAGTGTCGTTTTCCAAGGTAACGAGGCATGGTCAGTATTTGTTTGCTGAACATCGGTAATGTCAGTAATGGTAACCCCTTCCAGCAACCACCCTTCTTGTTCATTAAAAGAAGCACTTCTGGCAAACACAGTCTGTGTAAGCTGATTTTGATCGTCAAACTGCCAGACATTAACCGCATCCAAGTTACTCTTTTCATGAACTCGGCCTATATAGATAAAGTCATTACCGTCTTTGGCCCACACCCCGCGCTGAACCGAGAGCATACTCCCGCCCGATGTCCAAAGTGCACGCAGTTCGCGAGCCGCTCTCTGCGCTTCGGGGGCTCCCCATTGGCCGAGTAAAGTAACAATTAACATCAACGGCACTGCTGTTTTTAGCACCGATAAACCGATATCCAGCTTGGAGAAACCGGCTGCTTGCATAACGACCAGCTCGGAGCTAGATGCCAGTGCACCAAGGCCTATCAGAGCACCAAGCAGCACCGCCATCGGAAAGAACATCTCAATATCACGGGGAGCACTGAGCAACACATAGCCCAGCGCCTTCCAGAGATCGTAAGTACCTTCACCAACCTTCCGCAACTGCTCGACATATTTAATGATCGCCGACAGTCCCACCAGGGTGGATAAAGTCAGAGCCGTTGTCGCGATGATCGTTCGGCCAATGTACAAATCCAGAATCTTAAACATTAGCCGCGTCTCCGTAATTTCTCTCTCAGTTGCCTGACCGGCAAGGTATCCCAGACATTTAACGCCACAGCAATTAGGAATATTGCAAAATTAATACTCCAAAGGCCAATAGCGGCAGGTAGAGCACCATCTTCCACCGCGGACTTACCCGCACTGATTGCCAAAAAGTAGGTCAGGTAAATCAACACTGCCGGAAACAGCTTAGCAAAGCGCCCCTGGCGCGGGTTCACCGCCGACAACGGCACCACAACCATGGTAAGTAGAGGAATACACAGGAATAGTGAAACTCGCCACTGGAACTCCGCCTTTGCCGCCAACTCAGGACGCTGCATCAACTCCAGCGTTGGCAATGCATCCCAGTCGCGGCTCTTTTCGCGAACAGCACGCTGACCAATCAATGCCTGATAACCTTCAAACTCTGTCACGGAATAATCAAGCCGGGTTGGAAAGCCTTCATAGCGCGTACCTGCTTGCAAATCCAGTACCTGACGGCCGTCTTCCAGCTGGCTGACATAACCACGCTCAGACACCATGACACTCGGGCGCATAGTATCGCGGGCGACAACCTGGGCCACAAAGACATTATGTAACCGGGAGCCACTCTCGGTGATGTCATCGACAAACACTACTCCTTTGCCATCAGGTGCGGCTTGAAACTGCCCCTTTACCAACAGCTCCAGCCCTGAATCAGCTTCGACCTGCTCCATGACCCGAGTTTCTTGTTCCACTGACCACGGCGAAAGCCACAATGAATTAAAGGCAGCAAAAGAGCCTGTGATCACCGCCAGCCACAACGCGGCCTGGATCAGAAACTTATTACCAATACCCGTCGCATTCATCACAGTGATCTCGCTCTCGGCATACAAACGGCCAAAAGTAAGCAAAATTCCGATATAGAGACTCAGTGGTAACATCAACAATGCCATTGATGGCATGTACAGTCCCATCAAGGTTAAGATCAGATCTGTGGGGATCGAACCTTCAGTGGCTGAAGCCAGAATACGAATAAATTTCTGGCTAATAAAGACAAGAAAAAGCACAAAAAGAACCGCGAATTGGCTCTTTAATGTCTCACGTGTCAAATACCGAACAATAATCACGCTTTATATACCCATAGAAAACTTGTTTTTTTTGCTGGAATCACTATAGTTTTTCGGTTAAGTAGTTATTTTTTTTAATCTTTCGGCTAAATGTTAACCTGTACTTTAATCCTATACCGAAACGGCGGTCCAGCAAGTAAGTGCGGTATTATCTAACATTTAGCTTTAATTGTCTTTATAGGATGTAGGAGTACGCATGGAGTTCAGTGTAAAAAGTGGTAGCCCCGAGAAACAGCGAAGTGCCTGTATTGTCGTCGGCGTCTTCGAACCACGTCGCCTTTCTCCAATTGCCGAACAACTCGATAAAATCAGCGACGGCTATATCAGCTCTCTGTTGCGTCGTGGTGATTTAGAGGGTAAGCCAGGTCAAATGCTGCTGCTTCACCATGTGCCAAACGTATTATCAGAGCGTGTATTACTGGTTGGTTGTGGTAAAGAGCGCGAGCTTGATGAACGTCAGTATAAGCAAATCATCAAGAAAACCATCAGCACCCTAAACGAAACCGGTTCGATGGAAGCAGTTTGCTTCCTGACTGAATTACACGTCAAAGGCCGCGATACCTACTGGAAAGTACGCCAGGCAGTCGAAACAACCAAAGACAGCCTATACACTTTCAACCAGTTCAAGAGCAACAAACCGGAAACCCGCCGCCCACTTCGCAAACTGGTATTCAATGTCCCGACCCGTCGTGAGCTATCGTTGGGTGAGCGTGCGATAGCGCATGGTTTGGCTGTCGCTTCTGGTGTGAAGGCCGGTAAAGATCTGGGTAACATGCCGCCAAACGTGGCTAACCCTGCGTATCTAGCCTCTCAGGCCCGTCGCCTTGCTGATGATTTTGAAACAGTAAGTACCAAGATCATCGGTGAGCAAGAAATGAAAGAGCTAGGTATGACATCCTACCTGGCTGTGGGTCAGGGCTCGAAAAACGAAGCCATGATGTCGGTGATCGAATACAAAGGCAGCTCAGATCCGGCAGCCAAGCCTATTGTACTGGTCGGCAAAGGCCTGACATTTGATTCAGGCGGTATTTCTATCAAGCCATCGGCCCAGATGGATGAGATGAAATATGATATGTGCGGTGCTGCAACCGTCTTTGGTGCAATGAAATCACTGGCCAAATTGAACCTGCCGATTAACGTTGTCGGTATTTTGGCTGGCTGTGAAAACATGCCTGGTGGCAGTGCATATCGTCCGGGAGATATTCTGACAACCATGTCGGGCCAGACGGTTGAAGTGTTGAATACCGATGCTGAAGGCCGACTGGTACTGTGCGATGCACTAACGTACGTCGAGCGTTTCGAGCCAGAATGTGTCGTAGATGTCGCCACCCTGACCGGTGCCTGTGTTGTTGCCCTCGGCAACCATATCAGCGGTTTGATTGCCAACCACAACCCGCTAGCCCATGAGCTGATCAATGCATCAGAGCAGGCTGGTGACCGTGCATGGCGTCTGCCGATGTCGGACGAATACCAGGAGCAACTGGCAAGTCCGTTTGCTGATATGGCAAACTTGGGCTCTCCGGGCGCTGGTACTATTACCGCAGGCTGTTTCCTTTCTCGCTTCACCAAGAAGTACAACTGGGCTCACCTCGATATCGCAGGTACAGCGTGGGTCGGCGGCAAGAACAAAGGTTCTACCGGACGACCGGTCCCATTACTGGTCCAGTTCCTACTCAACCGTGCCGGCCAAGAAAACGTCGAATAAATCAGACAACAAAGGGGCCGCAAGGCCCCTTTCTTTTTGAGAACAATCACTATGACTCATGCTACTTTTTATATTATTGATGACAAACAGATTGAAGCCGATAGCGACTATCAGTTTCACTTCGCCTGCCATCAAGCAGCATTGAGTTATAAGCAAGGCCACAAGGTCTACCTCCTCGCCGGCAGTAAAGAGCAGGCAGTGCAGATAGATGAGTATCTTTGGCAGCAAGAGCCGGACAATTTCGTGCCGCACAATCTCATTGGTGAAGGCCCTCGTGGCGGTTCACCAGTCGAGATCGGCTGGCCGGGTTTACGTCATAGCGGACGCCGGGGCATCCTGATTAATTTGAGTCAGGATGCACCAAATTTTGCGGTTACCTTCTCACAAGTGGTAGACTTCGTTCCTTGCGATGAAAAGCTCAAGCAGCTGGCCCGTGAACGCTACAAGGCATATCGCCTTGCAGGCATTCAATTACAGACCACCGCTGCCCCTGAGACGCCTAATTCCCATGTAGATCCTTCTAAGAGCGCTATGGAAAAGACATACAACCCACAATCAATCGAACAGGCGCTGTACCAGCGCTGGGAAGAGGCTGGCTACTTCAAGCCTCATGGTGACACATCTAAAGATGCATACAGCATCATGATCCCACCACCAAACGTCACAGGCAGCCTTCACATGGGCCACGCGTTCCAGGATACCATCATGGATACCCTGATCCGCTGTGAACGCATGAAAGGAAAAAAAACACCCTTTGGCAAGTCGGTACCGACCACGCAGGTATCGCAACCCAAATGGTTGTGGAGCGTAAGATTGCAGCCGAAGAAGGCAAGACTAAGCACGACTACGGCCGTGACGCTTTCATCGACAAAATCTGGGAATGGAAAGCGGAGTCTGGCGGTAACATTACCCAACAGCTTCGTCGCCTTGGCGCATCGGTAGACTGGGATCGTGAACGCTTCACAATGGATGACGGCCTATCAAATGCAGTACAAGAAGTCTTCGTACGTCTTTACGAAGACGACCTTATCTACCGCGGTAAGCGTCTGGTTAACTGGGATCCTAAGCTACACACAGCGATCTCAGATCTAGAAGTTGAAAACAAAGATAAGAAAGGCCACATGTGCACTTCCGCTACCCGCTAGCGGACGGCGTGAAAACAGCCGACGGCAAAGACTACATCGTAGTAGCAACCACGCGTCCAGAAACCATGCTGGGCGATACAGGTGTTGCTGTTAACCCTGAAGATCCGCGCTACCAAGATCTGATCGGTAAAGAAATTCTACTGCCTATCGTAGGTCGTCGTATTCCAATCGTTGGCGATGAACACGCTGACATGGAAAAAGGCACAGGTTGTGTGAAGATCACCCCTGCGCACGACTTCAATGATTACGAAGTTGGTAAGCGTCATAGCCTGCCTATGATCAACATCCTAACTTTCAATGCAGACATCCGTGATACCGCTGAAGTCTTCACCACTAACGGTGAGCCAAGCACAGCATACAACACAGATCTGCCAGCGAAATACCACGGTATGGAGCGCTTTGCAGCACGTAAAGCTATCGTCGCTGAATTTGAAGAACTAGGCCTACTAGAAGAAATTAAAGATCACGACCTGACCGTACCTTACGGCGACCGTGGTGGCGTCGTTATCGAGCCGATGCTAACTGACCAATGGTATGTACGTGCTGCACCTCTTGCAGAAACGGCAACCAAAGCAGTTGAAGATGGCGAGATCCAATTCGTACCTAAACAATACGAAAACATGTACTTCTCTTGGATGCGTGACATTCAAGACTGGTGTATCTCTCGTCAACTTTGGTGGGGTCATCGCATCCCGGCCTGGTACGACAACGAAGGCAATGTATACGTTGGCCGTACTGAAGAAGAAGTACGTGCAAACAATAACCTGGCACCTGTAGTTGTACTTCGCCAAGACGACGATGTACTGGATACTTGGTTCTCATCTGCATTGTGGACATTTGGTACACAAGGCTGGCCTGAGCAAACACCTGATCTTAAAACCTTCCACCCGTCTGACGTGTTGGTAACAGGTTTTGACATCATTTTCTTCTGGGTTGCCCGCATGATCATGATGACCATGCACTTCTGTAAAGATGAAAACGGCAAACCACAAGTTCCGTTCAAAACCGTTTACGTTACTGGTCTTATCCGTGATGAAAACGGCGACAAGATGTCGAAGTCGAAAGGTAACGTTATCGACCCAATCGACATGATTGACGGCATCGGCCTTGAAGAGCTAGTAGAGAAGCGTTGTGGCAACATGATGCAACCAAAACTGGCAGCTAAGATCGAAAAACAAACGCGTAAAACGTTTGAAAACGGTATTGAAGCATACGGTACTGATGCATTGCGCTTTACCCTGGCGGCAATGGCGTCAACCGGTCGTGATATCAACTGGGACATGAAGCGCCTGGAAGGTTACCGCAACTTCTGTAACAAGCTATGGAACGCAAGTCGTTACGTGCTAATGAACACAGAAGATCAAGATTGTGGCATGACAGCTGATCTGACTAACGCTGCTGAGATGGAATTCTCACTGGCTGACAAGTGGATCGAGTCTCAGTTTGAGCTAGCAGCAAAAGATTTCAACACACACATCGAGAACTACCGTCTTGATATGGCTGCGGGCACAATCTACGAGTTCATCTGGAACCAATTCTGTGACTGGTACCTAGAGCTAACGAAACCTGTTCTATGGAAAGGCACTGAAGCACAACAACGTGCGACACGCTACACATTGATCACTGTGTTAGAGAAGACACTGCGTCTTGCTCACCCTGTACTGCCGTACATCACAGAATCAATCTGGCAGAGCGTGAAGCCGTTAATCAAAGGTGTTGATGGCGAAACCATCATGACACAAGCACTGCCTCAGTTTGATGAATCAAACTTCAACGCTGACGCTGTTGCTGATATCGAGTGGGTGAAAGCTTCATTACTAGCATTCGTAACCTACGTGCTGAGTACGATATCGCACCGAGCAAAGGCTTAGACGTAATGCTGAAAGTTGCAGATGAGAAAGACGCTGCACGCCTTCAAGCGAACACAGTGGTTCTACAATCACTGGCGAAGCTAGACAGCATTAAAGTGTTGGCTGACGGTGAAGAGACACCGGCATGTGCAACGTCACTGGTAGGTAAATCTGAGCTGATGATCCCAATGGCCGGCCTGATCGACAAAGATGCAGAGCTAGCCCGCTTGATAAGGAAGTGGCTAAGATTCAAGGTGAAGTTAAGCGTATCGAAGGTAAACTAAGCAATGAAGGTTTTGTTGCTAAGGCCCCAGAAGTCGTTATCGCGAAAGAGCGGGAAAAGCTAACGGGTTACCAAGAGAAGCTTGTGAAGCTTGAAGCACAGAAAGAAACTATTGCGGCGCTATAAGTAGCGGTAGCAACAAGCTTCTAGTTTATAGAATCGTTTAAAATCAAAAGGCTGACGAGAAATCGTCAGCTTTTTTTTGTTTTTAGGTCCTTGACTTTGTTGCGTCACGCAATTAAATATAGTTGTATATCGCAACAATATAGGTTCAATCAAATGGATGCCAAGTCACTACGCCAACTATCTCGCCAACTTGTACGCCAGCTCGGTATGCTAGACAACCAGTGTGGCACTATGGCCCTCACTCCTGTTCAGGCTCATTCCCTTATCGAACTTGAGCAAAGCGCTACCACTGTCAATGAGATGGCCCACCGCCTCAATGTCGATAAATCCAATGCCAGCCGCACCTTGGCCGTATTGCTTAATCAGGGGCTAGTAAAGTCAGTTCCTAACCCTCTTGATAAACGTAGCCAGATCTTTCAGCTCACCACTACGGGTCAGAAAAAGCTCGCAGCACTCCACCAGCAACTGAATACACAAGTTGATAGCTGGCTGGCCCAGATGGATCTCGATGAAATCAATCAGCTGGACCAAAGCCTAAAGAGGTACACCAAGTCCATGCTTGCAGCCTCGCGTCAGAGTGAATACGAGATCCGGCGTATGACACCGCTTGATAACGCCTCTATCGCGGCAGTGATCCGACGGGTCTCGGCAGAGTATGGCCTGACTGCCGACAAAGGCTATGGGGTTGCCGATCCAACACTGGATACGATGAACGAGGTCTATCAGCATGAAGGTAGCGCCTATTGGGTTATTGAGCATAACAACCGCATTCTAGGCGGCGGGGGAATTGCCCCGTTAGCAGGGGAAGAGAAGGTATGCGAACTGCAGAAAATGTATTTTCTTCCCGAGCTGCGTGGCCGGGGACTGGCACGGAAACTGGCGGTAACAGCACTCGACTTTGCACGAAAACAAGGTTACAGCGGCTGCTATCTCGAAACGACAGCCAACCTCACAGAAGCCATTGCTCTCTATCAATCACTCGGTTTTATCAAGATCCACCATGCAATGGGCAGCACTGGCCATGATGCCTGTGAGGTACGAATGCTAAAGACATTCTAGGAAAAGTAATAAAAAAAAGCTGGCATGAGCCAGCTTTCTCTTTATCAATAGCAAGGCTTATTCTTCGCCTTCACCCTCGATCTCTTCGTCGTCATCTTCACCCGACTCGAAGTATGTCCCCCAGCCGTCGTAATCGATGTTGTGCTTTTCAGCCAGCTTGATAAGCTTTTCAGTCTGCTCATCAATCAACTCAGCCTTCAGGGCAGACTCCATAACCGCGTCAAAACATACCACCTTGCCGCCACCGTCTTCCGGTGCCAGTTCCAGTTCTTCTGCCTCTAATACTTCAAAGCCCATTTTGAAGGCTTCTACCGCAGTGCCTTCCAGCTCTTCAAATGTATCCGCAGAGAAGTGGTGCTCAATGGTATAAAGGGCTTCAGGTTCGCTGCCATCTTCCAGCAATGCCGCAATAATATCGCGGGTTTCTTCCTTCTGCTCTTCAATCAGTTCTGCATAAGACATGGGATAACTCCACCTATGGAATAAAATTTCACGCAAATATCGCATGGATCGAGCACAATTACCATGCTGCTGGTAAAAATTGATATTTATCAAACTAAGCTTCGATTCTGCTCATTGGGTAACCACTCTGTAAATTGCATAATATTCCCTTTTATGCGCTTCCGCTGAATGAAAGTAGTGCGACTTTATATAGGAAAAAGCGCATAACAAAACAATCATCAGGAACTGCACATTCCCTTAAAGGCCATTATTTATAGGCTTGCTTACTAGAGGGAAGCTTCTTTATGAATAAATCTTTTTCATTCCTTGAATGCCTAAAAGCATATCCACCCATTTATTGGTGAAAAATACCCTTGCCGCCAAATTTAATGATTCTCTTGCTGCATAATCACCCCCTAAAAATGTGAACAAAACCAAAGTTAAACTGCGGGGAAGCATAAAATCACCTCGCAAAACAAAAAAAACAGACTCGCAGCACAGACTGTGGAGCTAATAAATACGAGAGATACGATCATGAGTAAGTTCTATCCCGCTCCGAGCCTGGGCGCCGACGGCGCACCTTGCAACGCCGCCTCAGAGGAGCGCTCACTTATCAGACCTTGGCAAACGGTGATGCCAGCCCAAGCGAAATGCTAACGGCCCATCACCGCCACAGGATAGGTAATGAGCGTGACAACCTGATGCCAAACCTACACCACTCTTTAGCGACGATTTCCTGCCTGCAAAACCTGTAGTGCATCGATGATCAATACGCATTCAGCAGTCGTTAACGCTAATTAGCCACACGAACCGCTGATACCACTTTTCACTGAACAGTTTGTTCAGGGAGCACCGTCATGCCAAGCAAAACGTTTGGCACACAGAATGGCCCTTTGTGCTGGCAACAGCCATAAAGGCAAGGAGACGACAATGACGACGCAAACCGTAAACAAAGAAGAAAAAGGTGGCTTCTTCGCCAACTTTAAATTCCCTTCAGCTTATACCATTCTTTTTGGCCTGATCGCCTAGTGGCACTAATGACCTGGATCGTACCAGCCGGCCAATATGACCGCGTGATGAACGAAGAGCTAGGCAAAGAAGTACCTGTTACCGGAACATATAAAGCCGTAGAGAATAACCCTCAAGCGTCGTTGATGTCCTGCTGGCACCGATTGATGGTTTCTACGACCATAACACGTACGAAGCAGCAGCGATTGATGTTTCATTATTCATTCTTGTCATTGGTGGTTTCCTTGGTCTCGTTACTAAAACCGGTGCTATCGATGCAGGTATCGAGCGTGTAACGGCTCGACTGAGAGGCCGTGAAGAGATGATGATACCGATCTTGATGGCGCTTTTTGCCGCAGGCGGTACTATTTACGGGATGGCAGAAGAATCACTACCTTTCTACACTTTACTTGTTCCTGTAATGATGGCTGCGCGCTTTGACCCTGTTGTGGCAGCAGCAACCGTTCTTCTTGGTGCAGGTATCGGTACGCTAGGTTCTACTATTAACCCATTCGCAACAGTAATCGCAGCAAATGCCGCAGGTATCCCTTTCACTGACGGCATCATGCTTCGCGTAGCAATGTTAGTTATTGGTTGGCTAATTTGTGTTGCCTACGTCATGCGTTACGCAAAAATGGTTCGTGCTGACAAAACAAAATCACTTGTTTATGACAAATACGAAGAGAACAAAGCTCACTTCCTAGGCAACCAGTCTGGCGAAATGTTGGAGTTCACGACTACACGTAAAATCATTCTGGCTATCTTCGCTGCATCTTTCGGCATCATGATCTACGGTGTTGCGGTTGCAGGTTGGTGGATGGCTGAAATATCAGGCATGTTCCTGGCGTCAACAATCATCATCGGCCTAATCGCCCGTATGAGCGAGGAAGATTTAACATCCAGCTTTATCGACGGTGCTCGTGACCTACTGGGTGTGGCACTTATCATCGGTATAGCTCGTGGTATCGTGGTAATCATGGACCGCGGTATGATCACAGATACTATCCTGAACACGGCAGAGCATGCGGTAACAGGTCTGTCATCTATCGTATTCATCAACGTAATGTACTGGTTAGAAATCTTACTGTCTTTCCTAGTACCTTCATCTTCAGGCCTTGCGGTACTGACTATGCCTATCATGGCTCCGCTTGCTGACTTCGCTGGTGTAAGCCGTGATCTAGTCGTAACCGCCTACCAATCAGCATCAGGTATTGTGAACCTAATGACGCCAACCTCTGCTGTTGTTATGGGTGGTCTGGCTATCGCTCGTGTTCCGTACGTTCGTTGGGTGAAATGGGTAGCGCCACTACTAGGTATTTTGACAATACTTATCATGGCAATGCTCAGTGTCGGTGCAATGATGTAATTCACGACTCGACACTCTCCTACTCCCCCAAAAAACCGCCTTCGGGCGGTTTTTTTATTTAGACCTTATCGTCACGGCACTCATAAGTGCTTCTCAGCTATTCCCCAAATACATCAAAAGCCTCACCTAATAGCGCACCAACAGCACTCAACCGCTTCCTATCCCCAAACAACGACTCTTTCATCACAATTATGCCCAAGAGCGAGCCTGACCAAGTCCTTTCTGCAGAAACGAGTACATTGAGATAGCTTGAATATATATACCTCCTTTAATGGCTGTTTATTATCATTAATTAAAACAACGGCATCACTTTTCTAAAAAGAATCTTTTTAATTAAGGGCAAAATCATCAATGGATATAATATTCAGAAATAAAACCAACATCAAAAGCAGAAAAGCGCCATCAAAAAAAATGATTATATGAATTAATTACCCCCTGTATTAAAACTACAAAACGGGCTTAATTCAAAATAAAAGGAAAAATATTTGTTACTGTTTAAGTAACAAATGGCATTAATTTAGATAGACAACCATATAAACTGCATAAGATTAGTATTATCACAATCTACCATCATGAAAAC
>LLEN01000076.1_pt1 | contig 21121 bp, 26 predicted proteins | sample 595881 | NCBI WGS metagenome assembly LLEN01 (sample SAMN02919314, study PRJNA255460) | bioreactor metagenome | biome: chemostat; feature: culture 2012_10.3; material: sediment; isolation source: day86 10degC chemostat 2012 inoculated with Wadden Sea sediment taken from... | place: Germany: Bremen ...
TTGCCTTCACAATCTTTCAGGATGTAACCACCCTTGGCGATGTTAGCTACTTGCTCTGCATCACGTGGCTGTTGCGCCAAGTTTTGGCGCGAGAAGATTAGCGATGTTGGGCCATCTTTGCGCTCGATAGCCAGTTTCCAAGCCACCGCTGATTCAACCTGATCACATGGGCGCCATGTGCTCATATTGGGTGTCAGACGCAGCGACGCAATTTGCTCTACCGGCTGGTGCGTAGGACCATCTTCACCCAGGCCGATTGAGTCGTGAGTGTAAACCTGGATGTTCTGCACTTTCATCAGTGCAGCCATGCGCATTGCGTTACGTGCGTATTCCATGAACATGAGGAATGTCGCGCCGTACGGTACGAAACCACCGTGAAGGGCGATACCGTTCATGATCGCCGTCATACCGAACTCACGTACCCCGTAGTGGATGTAGTTACCGGCAAAATCTTCAGCAGTCAGAGACTTAGAACCAGACCACATTGTCAGGTTAGACGGAGCAAGGTCAGCAGAGCCGCCCATGAACTCAGGAAGCATAGCACCGAACGCTTCCAGTGCATTCTGAGAGGCTTTACGTGATGCGATATTGGCAGGGTTAGCTTGCAGATCAGCAATGATTGCATTGGCTTTCTCTTCCCACTGTGCAGGAAGATCACCAACGGTACGGCGTTTGAATTCTGCCGCAAGTTCCGGGTAAGCCGCTGCGTATGCTGCGAATTTCTCATCCATGCTGCTTCTTTTGCGGAGCCCGCTTCTTTCGCATTCCACTCAGCCGCAATATTGGCAGGAATATCGAAAGAACCGTGTTCCCAGCCTAGTGCGGCCTTAGTTGCTGCAATTTCTTCAGCACCCAGTGGCGCACCGTGGCAGTCGTGCGTACCCGCTTTGTTTGGTGAACCAAAACCAATAACAGTCTTGGTACAAATCAGTGTTGGTTTGTCTGTTTCTGCTTTTGCCGCTTCAATTGCTGCATTGATTGCATCAGCATCGTGACCATCAACAGCAGGAATAACGTGCCAGCCGTAAGCTTCAAAACGCTTTGGCGTGTCGTCAGAGAACCAACCTTCTACTTCACCGTCGATAGAGATACCGTTGTCATCCCAGAAGGCAACCAACTTGCCTAAGCCCAATGTACCAGCCAGCGAACACGCTTCGTGAGAAATACCTTCCATCAGACAGCCATCACCCATAAACACGTATGTGTTGTGGTCAACGATGTCGTGGCCTTCACGGTTGAACTGTGCAGCAAGGGCTTTTTCAGCCATTGCCATGCCAACACCGTTAGTAATACCTTGGCCTAAAGGACCTGTTGTCGTTTCAATACCCGGCGCATAACCATACTCAGGATGACCCGGTGTTTTTGAATGAAGCTGGCGGAAGTTCTTCAGATCATCAATCGACAGGTCATAGCCTGTAAGATGAAGCAGCGAATAAATAAGCATTGAACCGTGGCCGTTGGAAAGGATAAAACGGTCGCGATCAGCCACTGTGGGTTTTGTGGGTTGTGGTTCATGTGGCCACGCCACAGTACTTCAGCGATATCTGCCATACCCATCGGTGCACCAGGGTGGCCAGAGTTGGCTTGTTGAACACCATCCATGCTCAGGGCACGGATTGCATTGGCAAGTTCTTTACGTGAAGACATGTCTGCTCCAGAAATTCGTAGACTGTATATTTAGTGGCTAGCTGCTCGCAAACGCATAACAAATAACCATGATTCGGCGGGCGGGTATTGTCGCAAAGTCTACCCCTAGACTGCAATCGTTTTCCTGAAGAAAATAACCTTCATTTCAATAAGCTGGCAAGACATCCAGGTAATGATTTGATGTTAACACCCTGAAAGGTAAACGTTTGCTTTGCGATTTAACTATCACCTTACTATTCATGGTGTTGATTTTAAACTTGATATGAGTATTATAGCCGTCTAGACGGAGGTAGCTCTATACATTCAAACGTATACCCATATACGTTTTGCTTATGAAAGCCTTTCATTTAAGAGCTCCTTGTTATCAACTTAAGCCATAAGAGTGAGTGTACGCATGTCAAAGCACCTGTTTACTTCTGAGTCAGTATCAGAAGGTCATCCGGATAAAATTGCCGATCAAATTTCTGATGCAGTCCTGGATGCGATCCTGGAACAAGACCCAAAAGCACGTGTTGCTTGTGAGACTTACGTAAAAACCGGCATGGTGATGGTTGGTGGTGAAATTACGACTTCAGCCTGGGTTGATATCGAAGAAATTACCCGTCAAACAGTACGCGAAATCGGCTATGTAAACTCAGAAATGGGTTTTGATGCCAACTCTTGTGCGGTACTGAGCGCAATCGGCAAACAGTCTCCTGATATCAATCAGGGTGTTGACCGTGAAGATCCTCGTGAACTTGGTGCCGGCGACCAGGGTATCATGTTCGGTTATGCGACCAACGAAACTGACGTTCTAATGCCAGCGCCTGTAACGTATGCTCACCGTCTCGTTGAGCGTCAGGCTAAAGTCCGTAAAAACGGCACACTACCTTGGCTACGCCAGATGCAAAGAGCCAGGTAACTTTCGCATACGATCAAGGCAAGATTGTCGGTATTGATGCGGTTGTTCTGTCGACTCAGCACAGTGAAAGCATCGAGCTACCCGTTCTGCAAGAAGCAGTAATGGAAGAGATCATCAAGCCAGTTCTTCCGGCTGAATGGCTAAACAAAGATACCAAGTTCTTCATTAATCCAACCGGCCGTTTTGTTATCGGTGGCCCAATGGGTGACTGTGGCCTAACTGGCCGTAAAATCATTGTTGATACCTACGGCGGCGCAGCGCGTCACGGTGGTGGTGCTTTCTCTGGTAAAGATCCATCAAAAGTTGACCGTTCTGCTGCTTACGCTGCTCGTTATGTTGCCAAAAACATTGTTGCTGCTGGCTTGGCTGAGCGCTGTGAAATTCAGCTGTCTTATGCTATTGGTGTTGCTGATCCAACATCTATCATGGTTGAGACTTTCGGTACTGAAAAAGTGTCTCACGACGTTATTGTGGAAGCAGTACGCCAGCACTTTGACCTACGTCCATACGGCCTGATCGAAATGCTTGACCTGCTTCAGCCTATCTACCAGAAGACGGCTGCCTACGGCCACTTCGGTCGTGAAGAATTCCCTTGGGAAGCAACAGACAAAGCTGAAATGCTACGCGACTTCGCTAACGTTAAGTAAGCGAGAACGCATTGGTTTTAAAAAGGAAGCTTCGGCTTCCTTTTTTTTGTTTTCTGTAGACCCCCCTTTAACTCCCCCCTTTCCAAGAGGGAGTTAAAGGGGTTCTGCTCTTATTGTCGCCCCCCAAAAACTATCTATACTCCCCCTTTCACTAGCAACACTCGAAACTGTCTATGTCCTCTCTACAATCCCAAGTTATCGCCAAGGTCGAGCAATGTATCCAGCATGCCAACCAGCGCCTCAATAAGCGTTTGCGAATACCGACAGTCAGTTTTAGACAACGGGGCAAAATTGCGGGCAGTGCCCGTCTACAGGCCTGGGAGGTACGTTTCAATCCGATATTGCTGGAAGAAAACCCACAGGCATTCCTCGACGAGGTTGTCCCCCATGAGATAGCCCACCTTGTCACTTTCAAACTATTTGGCAAGGTACGTCCCCATGGTCGTGAATGGCAGATCATGATGACCGAGGTCTTTGGTATCCCGGCTCGCACAACCCATAGCTTTGATGTGTCCTCGGTACAGGGTGACACTTACCGATACCGATGTAACTGTAGCGAGCACCAGCTCACGGTTCGCCGCCACAATAAAGTACAACGCAAACAGGCGACCTACCACTGCAGGCGATGCCAACAGCCTCTGCAGGCTGTTTAACTAGCTGCCCCCTCCCTTTTCCTCACCTGATAAAAATGTAATAAACAGCTCTAAAAAGAGTGAACTGCTTCTAAAAACTATTTTCAATGATAGTCTTATCAGATAAATAGTTAACAGTAAGACGTCACATGCAGTTTAATTTCAAATGGCTGAGCATCGGTTCTTATTTCCTGCTATCGTGCTGGCCGCTCCACCATCTTCATTTAGCAAGGCAAAGAAACTCGCAGTTGGTATCTACCGGGATCATCCTGTCAGCTTCTACTGTGGCTGCGACATCGAATGGCTCGGTAAGAAGGGCGTTCCGGATCTGGATAGCTGCGGGTACCAGGTTCGCAAGCAATTAAAGCGGGCTAGCCGCATCGAATGGGAACACGTTGTCCCGGCATGGCAGTTCGGACACCAACTGCAATGCTGGCAAGACGGCGGACGGAAAAAAAATGCCGCAAGGATCCTAAGTTTCGCAGGATGGAAGCTGATCTGCATAACCTCACCCCGGCAATAGGGGAAGTTAACGGTGATCGTTCAAACTACAATTTCCGCCCTTGGAACGGGAAGCAGGGAGCCTACTACGGCCAGTGCGAAATGAAGGTTGACTTTAAAAGTCGCCGCGTAGATCCGCCGGTTGCCACACGCGGCGCCATTGCACGAATTTACCTGTATATGAGTGATGAATATCCATTTCGCCTGTCGAGTCAGCAGCGCCAGCTAATGAAAGCGTGGGATCGGCAATACCCCGTCAGCTACTGGGAATGCGAGCGTGATAGAAGAATTGCCGATATTCAGAGTAACCATAACTCCTATGTGCTTCGCGCCTGTCAAGAGCAAGGGCTTTAGTCGATTGGGTATATTTACACTCCTTTATCATTAAAAGGAGTGTATACCCAAGCTACCTCAAGATACGCGTTTCAGCGAGAATTACTTGGCTACTAGGCTAGGCACCGATTAGAAGATCTAGTGGTTCTAAATCAATAATCGGTAACAACGCATAGAAGCCAAGTAAACTCGCCCTTTGGGAGTGAGCCAGCGAACTCATTTCTGTGTCAAATAACGTTGAAAGGGATTGCCATTCCTACCGTTATTTTTCTTGAACTGAGCACGCTGGTCTCACTCTGAATCCAGCATCTTGAGGTAACTTGGGTATATTACCCCCTTATCTGGTAACACTGTTTTACTGGTAAGAAATCCTCCCCCAGCCTTGTAATTTCACCTTCTGGCATCCATGTACTACTTAACGACACTGAACTCACAACTGCATTCGCAACCAGAGTTGATATAATGCAGCGAGATAATAACTAACAGGTTATTGAGATAGCCATGAGAATCCCACGTATTTACCACCCTGAGTTGCTTCCCAACCAGGGAACAATCATGCTCAGTGATGATGCTGCCAACCATATAGGCCGTGTCATGCGCATGCAGGCAGGCCAGGAAGTACTGCTGTTTGATGGCAGTGACGCCGAGTTTCCCGCAGTGATCACCAACGCCAGCAAAAAAAAGCGTTGAAGTTGAAATCCAGAACCGCCGTGAGCACAGTCTTGAATCACCGTTGAATATCCACCTAGGCCAGGTGATCTCACGTGGTGAAAAAAAATGGAGTTCACCATCCAGAAATCTGTCGAATTGGGTGTCATGACCATTACCCCGCTGATTTCCGATCGCTGTGGCGTAAAACTGAATACTGAACGCTTTGAGAAGAAATTGGCGCAATGGCAGAAAATTGCCATCAGTGCCTGCGAGCAGTGTGGCCGTAATACCGTTCCGGAAATTCGTCCGGTCATGAAACTGGAAGACTGGTGTGCAGAACAATACGACGGGCTTAAACTGAACCTACACCCGCGTGCCAGCTATTCTATTAACACCTTGCCGGAACCCGTTACCAAGGTTCGCCTGCTTATTGGCCCGGAAGGAGGCCTGTCAGCCGAAGAGATCGGGATGACAGAGCAATACAAATTCGATGAAATATTACTCGGCCCGCGTGTTCTGCGTACCGAAACCACAGCGATGACGGCAATCACCGCCCTACAAGTCCGCTTTGGCGACTTAGGCTAACCAGGCCAACGACAGACTAGGAGAAAGAAATGATCAAACTGGGTATCGTGATGGATCCGATTGAGTCCATCAACATTAAAAAAAAGATTCCAGCTTTGCCATGATGATGGAAGCGCAGCGTCGTGGCTGGGAAATCCATTATATGGAAATGAACGACCTCTCACTGGAACAAGGCAAGGCCGTTGCCCGTACCCGTGTGGTTAGCCTAAAAGAAGATCCGAACGGCTGGTACGAATTTCACAACGATCAGGAAATATCGCTGTCTGATCTTGATGCGGTACTCATGCGCAAAGATCCCCCGTTTGATACCGAATACATCTATGCGACTTACATTCTTGAGCGTGCAGAAAACGAGGGAGCACTAATTGTCAACGAACCTCGTAGCCTGCGCGACTGCAACGAAAAGCTGTTTACAGCCTGGTTCCCTGAGCTTACTCCGACCACCGTCGTTACCCGTAGTGCAAAAAAAATCAGAGCCTTCCACCAGGAGCACGGCGATGTGATTTTGAAGCCTCTTGACGGTATGGGCGGTTCGTCCGTCTTCCGTGTGATGAAAAACGATCCAAATGTGTCGGTGATCATTGAAACTCTGACCAACCACGGTCAGAACTACTGCATGGCACAAACCTTTGTTCCCGACATTAGCAACGGTGATAAGCGTATTCTGGTGGTTGATGGCGAGCCAATGCCATATTGCCTGGCTCGTATCCCAGCCAAAGGCGAAACTCGTGGCAACCTGGCTGCAGGTGGCCGGGGTGAGCCCCGTCCGATCAGCGAGACTGACCGTAAAATCGCGGAAACCGTCGCTCCGGTGCTAAAAGAAAAAGGCCTGATCTTTGTCGGGCTAGATGTGATTGGCGACAAGCTGACTGAAATTAACGTGACGAGCCCGACTTGTATTCGTGAAATCGAAGCTGCCTTTGATATCTCGATTACCGGGAAATTGATGGATGCTATCGAACGTCGCGTAAACGCTTGATTCACATCGTCACTTAATTAAACGCAGCCTTGCAAGCAGGACTGCGTTTTTACATGTAAATACCATTTCCGGCAAATAGTCGGCATACTGTAAGTAACAGGATATGTTGTAGGTGCACACTAATGAATCTGACTAATCATTTTCTGGTTGCCATGCCCAGCATGCAGGATCCGAACTTCAAGGGTAGTGTTGTCTACGTCTGCGAGCATAATGATGATGGTGCGATGGGCATTGTCATTAACCTGCCTATCGATATTTCTGTAGGCAACATGCTTGAACAAATTGAAGTAGAACGTGATCTACCGGTAAATAATCCCGCAAGCCTGGAGCAACCAGTGTTCAACGGCGGTCCGGTATCCGGTGATCGCGGCTTTGTCCTCCATTTGCATCTGCAAAAAGGACACTTCAGTTCAAGCATTAATATTACCGAACAGGTTTCGGTCACCACTTCCAAAGATATTCTGCCGTTGCTTGGCACCATGGAATCACCGGAGAAATTCCTGGTTGCGCTCGGCTATGCCGGGTGGACATCAGGGCAACTGGAGCAGGAGTTGGCAGAAAATACCTGGTTAACCACTGAAGCCGATCCGGATGTTGTATTTAACACGCCGATCAACGAGCGTTGGGACAAAGCAGTCGCCCAGCTCGGAATTAGCTCGGCCCACCTTTCTATCGATACAGGACATGCATGAGTAACTCACGCAGCGTATTAGCATTTGATTACGGCACCAAGAGTATTGGTGTAGCAATCGGCCAGGAGCTGACAGGTACCGCAACTCCCCTTGCCGCATTAAAAGCCAAAGACGGTATTCCGAGCTGGGATGCCATCGAAAAAAAATTCTCAAAGAATGGCAACCCGATCTTGTTGTCGTTGGCCTACCTCTTGACTTAGAAGGAGGCGAACTCAAAACCATTACCCCGCGAGCCAAAAAAAATTTGCCAACCGCCTTCATGGTCGTTTCGGCTGCCAGGTGGAACTTCATGATGAACGTCTGAGCACCGTTGAAGCCCGTGCCGAGCTGTTTGATCGCGGCGGGTACCGCTCGCTTAGCAAAGGTAATATCGACTCTCAATCTGCAGTCGTGATCCTCGAGAGCTGGTTCGAGCGCCAGTACGGCTAGGTCCTAACGAACTTCCAAACTGCAACAACAAGTCAAACCTATGGCTCCCCCTCAGGTCATAGGATCTTAATACCGTCCCTTGCCGTACACCTTCCCCCTTACTTTCCACCAAAAAGCTGCCATCGTTTTTACCAAGACGATCACACGGGATCCAACCCGCTTTGAATAGGGCCTGATCACCTTGTACAGCTTTTGGACACTTTGAACTCAAAAGCTCTACAAACTGCATGGCAGAATTTCCAAACCGGTATAAATTATTTAATATCAAGAACTTACATTATAGCGGTAATAAAAGAAGCTTTAGGATCATTACAGCCCCAAAGCTTTTTTTTATCACAATGTTCTTTTTATTGCTCGGATCTAACCCATATCGACAGTTACACCATCGAGAGTATTGTTGCCTTGCTGATTCTTACAACCCACTTTGATCATAAGGCGTAGATCATTGGCCGAATCTGCATGATGAAGAGCATCCTGCTCGGTGATCTTGCCTTGGCTAAACAGCTCGTACAGCGACTGATCAAACGTCATCATTCCAGACTCATTGGACTTGGACATCGCATCTTTGATCTCGTGCAGCTCTCCACGACGGATCAAATCAGCGATCCTTGGCGTATTGAGCAATAATTCGAAAGCACCATGACGGCCAATACCGTTGGCATCCGGGATCAGCTGCTGGGCCAGAATACATTTCAAGTTCAGGGATAAATCGAACAAGAACTGATCCCTGCGCTCCTTGGGCACCAAATGGAGGATCCGCTCCAGTGCCTGATTGGCATTATTGGCATGCAATGTCGCCATACACAGATGGCCGGTTTCGGCAAAATTCATCGCATATTCCATGGTCTCAGGCGTCCGGATCTCACCAATCAGGATCATATCCGGCGCCTGGCGCAGAGAGTTTTTCAGTGCTACGGCGTAGCTTTCGGTATCCAGACCCACTTCGCGTTGGGTCACAATACAGCGGTTATGCTTGTGGACAAACTCAATCGGATCTTCGACTGTCAGGATGTGTCCGCTATGATTGTTATTGCGAAAGCCCGTCATTGCCGCCATTGAGGTCGACTTGCCCGATCCCGTCGCCCCGACAACCAGCACCAGCCCACGCTTGGCCAGTGCCATTTTCTGCATATCCATCGGTAGGTTAAGCGAGAACAGATCGGGGATTTCAGTCTCAATACGCCGAATAACCATGCCCGGCAGCTCGCGCTGCCAAAAAAGCACTGACCCGGAAACGCAGTTCTCCGCGCACCAGAGCAAAGTTTGCTTCTTGGGTCGACGTAAAATCCTGTAACCGTTCGCGATCCATCGCATCGTCAAACAAAGCATCAACAGCACCGCGATCCAATACCTCACCCAATGGCTGCAAGTTTCCGTCAATCCGCAGCAAACAAGGGGAATCCACCGTGATATATAGATCAGATGCCTTGCAACGCACCATCTCTTCGAGGATCTGCTGTAAGTTCATTATCTTTCCTTTTCTTTAGCTAATACTGACACGTTATGCGAAGGTACTGTCGACGACACGGCGCCCTTCTTCAGATTCAACGATCCCCTGCGCCACCAGCATTTTGACACTCTGCTCCATCGTCTGCATCCCCATCGCAGAGCCTGTCTGGATCATAGAGTACATCTGCGCAACTTTAGCTTCCCGAATAAGGTTACGAATAGCAGGTGTTGCCATCATCACCTCATGGGCTGCAACCCGGCCACCACTCACGCACTTAAGCAAGTTTTGCGATACCACTGCCCGCAACGACTCCGAAAGCATCGAACGCACCATTGCCTTGTCATTACCGGGGAAAACATCAATGATACGGTCAACCGTCTTGGCAGCCGAACTGGTATGCAAGGTGCCGAGCACCAAATGGCCGGTTTCTGCCGCAGTCAGGGCCAAACTGATTGTTTCCCTGTCCCGCAGCTCCCCGACGACAATCACATCGGGATCTTCACGCAGCGAAGAACGCAGTGCATTATGGAAACTATGTGTATCACGATGAACTTCACGCTGGTTAATCAGGCAACGTTTGCCGCTATGAACAAACTCCACCGGATCTTCAATTGTCAGAATATGCCGATTGTAGTTTGCGTTGATGTAATCAACCAAGGCGGCAATAGTGGTCGACTTACCCGATCCTGTCGCACCGGTAACCAGTACCAGTCCTCGCTGGCACTGGGCTATCTTATAAAAGACATCAGGTACGTTGAGTGAATCCAGTGACGGGATGTTGATCGGAATAGTTCGAAATACCGCCGCACTTCCCCGAGACTGCTGAAAAGCATTAACACGAAAACGGCCAACTCTCGGCAATTCAAAGGAGAAATCCACCTCGAGCTTCTCTTCGTACTCCCGACGCTGGGCATCAGTCATGATATCAAATACCAATCGATGCACCTCACCATGCTCTAACGCTGGTAAACTAAGTTTTCTTACGTCACCATCTACCCTTATCATTGGTGGAACACCAGCTGAAAGGTGCAGATCAGAGGCATTATGCTTTACACTAAAATCCAGTAGTTCGGTGATATCCATAAATTTTCCCCACAGAATCAATTATGAGTAGTATCAAACAAAATATTGAGCAGGTCATCTCCCAGATAACCTCAGCAACAGAAAAATGCGGTCGGGCAGCCGATTCCGTGCAATTACTGGCAGTAAGCAAGACCAAGCCGATCGCTGCAATCGAAGATGCGATCGCGGCGGGACTGTTTGCGTTTGGCGAAAACTATGTCCAGGAGGGCGTCGAGAAGGTACAACATTTCGCAACCAGCCCCCAGGCTGACAAGCTAAGCTGGCATTTTATCGGGCCGATCCAGTCCAATAAAACCCGGCTGATTGCTGAGCATTTTGACTGGGTACATTCTGTCGACCGGGCCAAAATCGCCCGCCGGCTGAGCGAGCAACGTCCGGAAAATATGCCACCATTAAATATACTATTGCAGGTTAATACCAGCGCCGAAGCCAGTAAATCCGGGGTACCTATTGACGAACTGGCGACACTGGCCGACGAAATTGCTGCCATGCCTAACATCGTGCTGCGTGGCCTAATGTCTATACCGCAGAAAGCAGATGACTACGACAGCCAGTATGCCGCCTTCAGCGCCCTGGCCGACGCCCAAAAAGCACTACAGAGCAAATATCCGCAGCTCGATACCCTGTCGATGGGAATGAGTGGCGATATGGAGGCAGCCATCGCGGCAGGTAGCAGCATTGTTCGTATTGGTACCGCTATTTTTGGCGCGCGAGACTACGGAACAAACCAATAAGTTGCCCTCAGGACAATTTTATAAGGACTTTACATGGAACAACGTTCAATCGCTTTTATCGGTGCCGGCAATATGGCCCGCTCTATCATTGCCGGGCTAGTGTGTAGCGGCTATCCCGCCGACAAAATTACCGCAACTGCGCCAGGACCGGCTCGCCGTGAACCACTCGCCCGCGATTACGGTATCCATACCAGCGACGATAATCTGTTGGCAGTCGAACAGGCCGAAGTAATCGTACTGGCAGTCAAACCTCAGTTGATGGAAGACGTTTGCCGCCCGCTGCAAGGAATAGATTTTTCAGGTAAGCTGGTGATCTCTATCGCAGCCGGTATCTCGGCCAAGCGTCTCAATGACATGCTCAACACCGAGCTTAACCTCGTTCGGGTGATGCCTAATACACCGTCTCTCATTGGAAAAGGCATGAGTGGCATGTATGCTCCGGCAACAGTGGCGGGATCAGATAAGACCTTTGCCGAAAACTTAATGCGAGCTGTCGGCGAAGTGTGCTGGGTAGAGCAGGAAGCAGGAATTAACGGTATTATAGCCGCAGCCGGTAGTGCCCCGGCTTACTTCTTCCTGTTCATGGAGGCAATGCAGGCCGAGGCCATCAAGCAAGGGTTTGATCCCCAAACGGCCCGTTTGCTGGTTCAGCAGTCTGCAGCAGGCGCTGCCGAGATGGTTGTGGCCAATCCAGATATCGAGCTGACAACTTTGCGCGAGCAGGTAACGTCAAAAGGCGGAACCACGGCAGAAGCACTGCGTACATTTAACGAGCACCAACTTAGTGATACCGTAGCAAAAGCAATGCGTGCTGCGATTACCCGCGCTGAAGAAATGGAAAAATTATTTTAAGGTTTAGTTATGAATTCAATTGGTTTTCTGGTCAGTACCTATTTGACCTCTACATCATGGTTGTATTGCTGCGGATCTGGCTCCAGTGGGCCCGTGCGGACTTCTACAACCCGTTTTCCCAGTTCATCATCAAAGCGACCCAACCCGTCGTCGCACCGCTACGTCGCATTATCCCGTCCATTGGCTCGCTGGATCTCGCCACGCTGCTATTTGCCTATATCCTTAGCATTGCCAAATTTGTCATCCTTCAGCTTGTTCTTACTGGTGGCGGCATGGCATTCAGCATCGATTTCTTATGGGTCGGCGCACTTGCCCTGCTTAAAGCTGCTGGCGGCCTGTTGTTCTGGGTACTGCTGCTACGCGCTATCCTGAGCTGGGTAAGCCAGGGCCGCAGCCCGGTTGAATACGTAATGCACCAGCTAACCGAGCCAATGACGGCGCCTATCCGCCGTATTATTCCGGCGATGGGTGGCCTGGATCTAAGCGTATTAGTTCTGTTCATCGGCTTACAGTTCGCCAACTTCCTGATGGGCGATCTTATCGGTCCTATCTGGCACCAGCTATGAGTCTAAATGCGGTAACCCGTAATGGCGACGACTTGGTGATCCGGCTCTATATCCAGCCGAAAGCCAGCCGTGACCAGATCGTCGGCCTGCACGGCGATGAACTGAAAATTGCCATTACCGCACCGCCGGTCGATGGCAAGGCCAATGGTCACCTGGCCAAATACCTGGCTAAGCAGTTCCGGGTTGCCAAGGGACAAGTGGTGATTGAAAAAGGAGAGCTCGGCCGCCACAAACAGGTACGCATCGAGGATCCCCGAGAAATACCTGCGATTGTTTCTGAGCTACTGTAAATATATGTCGCCTCAACTGCTTTAAAAAGTCGACAGCTCAGCCGAAAGGCTGGGCTGCTACAACTACCAGCAGCTGACTATACTAAAAGGATGTTATACCCACCTGGCTATAAGGGTCGTATAAGTAACCGGTGAGTATCCAGAAGGATAAAATCATGACTCGTATTTTATGTTTATTATCAGCACTACTCTTTACTGCCCTACCCGTTCATGCCGAACAGCTTGAAAATATCGGTAACCTTGAAGTCCATTACTCCAGCTTCCCGTCGACCTTTCTGACGCCCGAGGTCGCCAATACCTACCGTATTCAGCGCAGCCGCTACTCGGCTGTTGTCAACATCACCGTGCTGGACAAAACGCAAGACGGCAAACCGGCTGTCACCGCTGTCTTGTCAGGCCAGGCCAAGAACCTGCTTGGTTCGATCAAGAACCTCTCCTTTCGCGAAGTCCGCGAGGGATCGGCCATCTACTATATTGCCGAGTTAAACCATGCCAACGAAGAGAGCTTCAGCTTTACCATTGATGTATCTCAGGACGGTAATAATGGCCAAATAGCTTCAAACAAACCTTTTATGTCGATTAGCCTGCAACCATGCAAGCCAAGAAGGAGCCATTGGCTCCTTTTTTTTGTTTTCAGCAGGGAAGCCCCGAGCGCAATTGAGTGGTGACAAAGCTAGATTGGTATTATCATAGCGCCCCATTATTATCAGTCCACACGGACTCACCGAGGAACAGTGATGAGCAAACTAGTACTGGCCACAGGCAATCAGGGTAAAGTAAAAGAAATGGCAAGCCTGCTTGCAGACTTTGGCTTTGATGTCGTGGCACAAAGCGACTACAACGTATCTTCGGTTGCCGAGACTGGCACAACCTTTATCGAAAATGCCATCATCAAAGCCCGTCATGCCGCAAAAGAGACCGGCCTGCCCGCGATTGCCGATGACTCAGGCCTGGAAGTGGACTACCTTAAAGGCGCTCCGGGTATCTACTCTGCCCGCTTTGCCGGCGAAGATGCCAGCGATCAGCAGAACCTGGAAAAACTACTGAAGGAAATGGAAGGCGTCCCTGCCGAGCAGCGTACAGCCCGTTTCCATTGCGTGCTGGTGATGATGCGCCACGAAAATGATCCAACGCCACTAGTTTGCCACGGCTGCTGGGAAGGCAGCATCCTGAGCGAAGCCCATGGCGAGAATGGCTTCGGCTATGACCCGGTATTCTGGGTTCCCGAAGATCACAGCGCCTCTGCCGAGCTGGAGCCTGCCCGCAAGAAGCAGCTTTCGCACCGTGGCAAAGCTCTGCAGAAACTGTTTGCTGCCCTGAAGGACGCCTAATGCTAGTTCCACCACCACTAAGCCTGTATGTTCACATTCCATGGTGCGTACAGAAATGTCCGTACTGCGACTTTAACTCGCATGCCCTAAAAGCGGACATTCCCGAGCTCGATTACATTGACGCCTTAATCGACGATCTGGACACCGATCTGGCGGCCTATCAGCTGAAAGACGATCGTCGTCTGCTGCATTCAATCTTTATTGGTGGTGGTACGCCGAGCTTGATCTCTCCTGTAGAGATCGGCCGTCTGCTGCAAGCTATCGAAGCGCGCATTCCGTTCAGTGATGATATTGAAATCACCATGGAGGCAAATCCGGGTACCGTCGAAGCCGGACGATTTACCGCCTACCGAGCGGTCGGAGTGAACCGGATTTCAATCGGGATCCAGAGTTTTCAGGATGACAAGCTAAAGCGCCTAGGTCGCATCCATGGCAGCGAAGAAGCAACCAGGGCTGCAAAACTGGCTACCGAAGCCGGGTTGAACAGCTTCAACACTGATTTGATGCATGGCTTACCGGATCAGTCTATAGATGATGCCCTGTCGGATCTCAAACAGCTATCGCCCTAAATCCGCCGCACCTATCCTGGTACCAGCTGACTATCGAACCCAATACCCTGTTTTATTCCAAGCCGCCGATACTGCCGGATGACGATGACTTGTGGGATATATTCGAGCAAGGCCACCAGCTGCTAGCGCAAGCAGGCTACATCCAGTATGAAATTTCCGGCTACAGCAAGCCGGGGCTGCAGTGTCGCCATAACCTCAACTACTGGCGTTTCGGCGACTATCTCGGAATTGGTTGTGGTGCGCACGGTAAGATCAGCTTTGCCGACGGCACTATCACCCGAACAGTCAAGGTAAAACATCCGCGTGGTTATCTGAATCCACAGAAACCGTATCTGGATCAGGAAACTCAGGTGGATGACCGCGAAAGACCGTTTGAGTTCTTCATGAACCGTTTCCGCCTGCTGGAATCCTGCCCCAAGCAGGACTTTATCGATCGTACCGGCTTAGCGTTAACTGTTATTCAGCCTTCGATTGATTGGGCGCTGGCTAAGAAATACCTGACGGATAACGGTAGCGAGTGGCAGATTACCGAGCATGGCAAGCTGTTCCTCAATGATCTACTGGCGGCATTTGTCGACGAAGAATAACCCGTCGTGAGAATCCAGTTACGAGTTACGAGTTACGAGTTACGAGAAGAAGCTTATCTCGCAACTCGTTTCTCGAATATCTCTAGTATTCGGGAGTTATTCGAGCGTCACACTCCGCCAATTCTTAAGCGCGGGGATCAAGGATTGGATCTCATGCTCTTTCACTTCACGCTTGGCCACCCGCTCACACAATTCCAGATCAATCGCTTGGGAATGAGACAGTACGTAAGGCAGATCGTCGGCCATCATACGGTGATAGTCAGCCAATGCAGCCTGTTGCTGCGCATTCAGCCTGACCTTGTGAACCCCATAATAGAGCTGGCCATTAGGCTTGATCAGAAACGTATCAACGCCATCTTCTAACCGCACCTCGTTATCTTGCATGGTAATAGCATTATGCCACTGCGGCTGGCACTGCGATGCCGAAGCCGTTGCTGAACTCACTGACAAACCAAACAAAATGACAACCGAATATGCTATCCGGCAGTGACTTTTAAACATATGCATCCCTTTAAAATAGGGTATACACAGCTCGTAATGAGCAGCCATTACCCACTAAAAAAAATAGAACGTCCGATTCTCTCTGCAAGCAATTCCAATGCCGCTGTTCCTGCCAATGAATTACCGGAAGGATCCAGCTCGGGTGACCATACCGCAATCGACATCTCCCCCGGTACAATAGCGATAATACCGCCACCTACCCCGGATTTGCCCGGCATACCCACCCGATAAGCAAACTCGCCAGCACCGTCGTATAAGCCACAGGTCGCAAGCAATGCATTCATTTGCTTACACTGAGTCTGGCTGATAATTGTTTTTTTTCGCCCCTAAAGGAAGCCCTTTATTGGCCAAATAACTGAATGTCCTCGCCAAATCAACGCAGCTCATCTTCAGGGCGCAATAACTGAAGTAATTGGTCAGAACCGGTACCACCTCGTTTTCGAAATTACCGAACGAACGCATCAGGTAGGCAATAGAGGCATTGCGGTCACTGTGTTGCATTTCAGAGGCGGCTACCTCTTTGTCATAGACAAGATGCGGATTACAGGCCAGCTCGCGAACCTGCTCCAGCATCCGGTACTGAGGTGCCGAGAGGCGACTATGAAGCAGATCAGAGACCACCAATGCCCCGGCATTGATAAATGGATTACGCGGAATACCGTTTTCCAGCTCGAGCTGGATCATTGAGTTAAAAGCATGTCCCGAAGGCTCTTTGCCGACTCGCAGCCAAATTTCATCGGGCTCATACAGGGTCATCGCCACCGTCAGGCTCAATGCCTTAGAGATCGACTGGATCGAGAAACATTCTTCACTGTCACCGGCCTGAATAATTTCACCATCATTATAACAGACAGCGATCCCCAGCTTACTGGCAGACACTTTTGCCAATGCCGGGATATAGTTAGCCACTTTCCCCCGGCCAATCAATGGCCTGACTTCGTCTAAAATCTCACTGAGCAACGTTTCTGTTGGCTTCATTATTTTTCTCCAAGAGTAAAAAAAAGCCAACACGAGGCTGGCTTTTTCTTCAGATAGCATTGGATATATGTTGAATTTGGTTCAGTCACTGAACCGTCAACAAGGGGAATTATTCAGTTCGCTCGAACTTCATATCCCATACGCCGTGGCCCAAACGATGGCCGCGAGCTTCAAATTTTGTTAGTGGGCGATCTTCCGGACGCGGAATATAATCACCGTCAGTTGCCGTGTTGCGGTAACCCGGAGCTGCGTTCATCACTTCAACCATATGCTCGGCATAGTTTTCCCAGTCTGTCGCCATATGGAAAATGCCACCAATCTTAAGCTTTTTGCGTAACATTTCAGCAAATTCCGGCTGAACAATACGTCGCTTGTGATGACGAGCCTTGTGCCATGGGTCAGGGAAAAACAGTTGAACCATATCAAGGCTGCCGTCCGGGATCATATGATCGAAGACTTCGACGCCATCATGGCACATTACGCGCAAGTTTGTTAAACCCGCTTCTTCTGCTGCCATCAGACATGCACCAACACCAGGACTATGAACTTCGATGCCAATATAGTTTTTCTCAGGTGCATTCTTCGCCATTTCAACTAGTGATGCGCCCATACCAAAACCAATTTCCAGTACAACTGGTGCTTCGCGGTTAAACACCTCTTTCCAGTCCACGAGTTCCTGAGCGAAGTCTATACCCATTGTTGGCCAATTATTTTCCATAGCCAATTCCTGGCCCTTGGTTAAACGGCCTTCACGACGAACAAAGCTACGAATTTTTCGTACCAGTTTGCCGTCTTCGGTAAATTCAGTCATGGTCACTTCACCAGACTTTTTTTTGAAACTTCGCTCATGCTTACTATCCAAACAAAAAAAAGAAACGGAACGGCATTATCCAAAGTTATCGGCTAAGTTCAAGTCTATCGATTGCGACAATACCCAGATTGTGGTGCAATCTCGCTCAATAATACCCAATAATAACTTTCACCGCTGTGCGAGATGCACGGTGTCAGGAAGTATAAATGATTGCCAGATCTGACTCAATTTTAACCGACAATGGACGTCAGCAGCATCAAGGCAAACACACTACAAGTAAAGTGAGCGAGTTTCTGTGACTAATACCTTCTCTGAGGCCATTTTATCGTGGTACGACAAATTCGGCCGCAAGACGCTGCCTTGGCAGCTCAACAAAACACCCTACAAAGTCTGGCTATCGGAGATCATGCTCCAGCAAACCCAGGTTGCCACCGTTATTCCGTATTTCGAACGATTCCTGGCACGATTTCCTACCGTCCAGGATCTCGCCTCGGCGGAACAAGACGAGGTACTGCATCTATGGACAGGATTAGGTTACTACGCCCGCGCCCGCAACCTGCACAAAGCCGCACAGGTTATAGTCACCGAGCACAACGGTGAATTCCCGACTGACATTGAGCAAGTCATCGCCCTGCCGGGGATAGGCCGCTCAACCGCAGGTGCAGTATTATCCCTGTCGCTCAACCAGCATCATCCTATTCTCGACGGCAATGTAAAACGCACTCTGGCCCGCAGCTATGCCGTCGAAGGCTGGCCAGGCAAAAAAAACCGGTAGAAAACGCCTGTGGGAAATCGCCGAGAAAAATACCCCGCATCGGGCGTCGAGCGCTATAACCAGGCAATGATGGACATGGGAGCGATGATCTGTACCCGCAGCAAGCCCAAATGCGAATTATGCCCGATTGCCGATCTCTGCGAGGCAAAAGCCCAACAGCGCCAGATGGACTTTCCCGGCAAGAAACCTAAAAAGACGCTGCCCGAAAAACAGGCTTGGTTTGCCATTTTTCAATGCGGCGAGGAAGTCTGGCTTGAACAGCGGCCACCCGTTGGGATCTGGGGGGATTATGGTGTTTTCCGCAAATGATCATCAGGATCTTGATACCATCATCGAGCAGCGACTTGGTACTTCTGCCCAGCAGATCCGATCCACCGAACAACTTAATGCGTTCCGCCACACGTTTAGCCATTATCACCTCGATATCGTGCCAATAAAAATCACACTCAGTACTACACCGAATGTCATACACGAATCGGGCAAAGGGCAATGGTACAACCTCAACCAGCCCCCCAAAGTCGGGCTGGCCGCACCGGTTCAGCAAATTCTGGAAAGCTTGCACTACGAGCTGAAAAACCTGTAATAACCTTAGTTTAGTAATAGCCATAGTAGAGAAGTGGCTATACCGTCTACGTGAAATATAGAAGCATAAGCTGCACTCTGGTATAACTAACAACGTACTCATGAAGGTTAGGATTAAGGAGCCACTCGATGAGCCGTACTGTATTTTGTGCCCGTCTAAAAAAAAGAAGCGGAAGGTTTGGATTTCCAGCTTTATCCAGGCGATCTGGGTAAACGTATTTTCGACAATATTTCAAAAGAAGCTTGGGCGGAGTGGCAAGGTAAACAAACCATGCTGATCAACGAGAAAAAAAACTGAACATGATGGATCCGGAGCATCGCAAGCTGCTAGAAACAGAAATGGTTAACTTTCTGTTTGAAGGTCAGGATGTGATCATCGACGGTTATACACCGCCTAGCGAGAAATAATTGTCCTGACTTCACGATTTATCCTCTCTCCGGTGTAAAAAAAAGCTTACCCGGAGTGCCAGAAAATGACATCATTTGCCATCAAACAAGTGATGTCTTTTTTTTACCGGGAACTATGAAAAAAAACGCGCTCTCTTACTGTCGCTTCTTTTGCTTAGCGGATGCAGCCGTGAATTTGTCGAAAAGTTTTATGATGTCGACTACGCCGCAACCAACCGTTTTGCCAAGAATCTCGCCCCTTTGCCGGGACAGTTTACTAAGGATTCTGCGGCATTTGATCGCCTGATGAGTAACTTCAGCGGCCAGGTCAAACGTTACTGGGGTGACAATGACTCCCTCGTGTCCGGTAAGCGTCAATATGTCAAATATACCGATGGCTACAAGAGCCGCGCCCATGTCGATTTCGTACGTGGCGTCGTTATTGTCGAGACAGTGGCAACCACGGAACCGGAAAATCACCTCAAAGAAGCCATAACCACCACGCTATTGACCCCGGACAACCCGGGTGGCGTCGATTTGTACTCAGACTCGGGAATTGACTTCAACGGTAAGCCGTTTCTCTATGGCCAAGTACTGGATCAAGACGGCAAACCTATCGAATGGTCCTGGCGGGCTAATCAATTTGCCGATCACCTCATCAATACCGGGCTCAAAAAGCGGAAAATTCGCTACCAGCAAGCCTATTATGTCGAGATCCCGATGGTTGCTGATCACGCCAACAAACGAGGCTACAAGTATGCCAGTATCGTACGCGATGCCTCACGGCGTTACGGCATCCCTGAAGATCTTATCTATGCCATCATCAAAACCGAGAGCAGTTTCAACCCTTATGCTGTCAGCCATGCCAATGCCTACGGCCTGATGCAGGTAGTCCCCAATACAGCGGGAGCCGATGTGTTCAAACTGGTAAAGAACAAATCTGGCAAGCCCTCGCCCGAATACCTGTTTGATCCGGCTAAGAATATCGATACCGGCACAGCTTATTTCTATATTTTGCGAAATCGCTATCTAAAAGATGTCCGCGATCCGCTGTCACTGCACTACAGTATGATTTCAGCCTATAACGGCGGTACTGGCGGCGTATTAAAAACCTTCCACAGTAATCGCAAGCGGGCGATGAATGACCTCAATCGTCTAGAGCCTAATCAGGTTTACTGGGCACTGACCAATAAACACCCCAAAGCCGAAGCAAGGCGCTATTTACAGAAAGTGACGACTTTCCAAAAAGAATTCAACCAAGGAAAAATCTGATGCTATGACAAAGAAATAGCAGCAAATGCCACTCGTGTATAAAAAGCGAGCAAGCAGCCATTTTTATTAAAAAAAAGTAGTTGACGAAAAGCCTGAAAACCCGTTTAATAGCGCTCCGTTGCCTCGATAGCTCAGTCGGTAGAGCAGAGGATTGAAAATCCTCGTGTCGGTGGTTCGATTCCGCCTCGAGGCACCATTATTCTCTTTTGAAAAATGGTGCAAGCAACGAAAAACATAATTCCCCCTTAGTTCAGTTGGTAGAACGGCGGACTGTTAATCCGTATGTCGCAAGTTCAAGTCTTGCAGGGGGAGCCAAATTCAGTGTCGAGCTTTAGGGCTTGAGACTAAAAAAAAGA
>LLEN01000077.1_pt1 | contig 20914 bp, 24 predicted proteins | sample 595881 | NCBI WGS metagenome assembly LLEN01 (sample SAMN02919314, study PRJNA255460) | bioreactor metagenome | biome: chemostat; feature: culture 2012_10.3; material: sediment; isolation source: day86 10degC chemostat 2012 inoculated with Wadden Sea sediment taken from... | place: Germany: Bremen ...
GAATAACAGTACCATTAAGACACCAGAAGAGACGGTACAGATCACTTTTTTTTGACAATACGCTTTTCTGATTGGCGTAATTCTTCCTGAATTAATTCAAGTACATCATAGTTGGTAAGGTTCGGGCGAACCTTTCTCTTTTCTGCCATTAGTCATATCTGAGTATATATGTAATAACAGGACAGTAGCAGGACTGACTTAACATTAGCTTAATCGCATGATAAGCAGGTTACTATAACTTAAAAGGTATAAGTATTGAATATGTTTGATGAATGTGGTTCGTATTTCTTATTTGATTATAGCTATAAAGTTATAGTGCATTAGGTGGGGTTGGTAATTTATAGCAGCCGGAAGGCTGCTATAACAGACAAGATCACTAGATAATAAATTTGTAACCACAGAACAACGCAATCAACAACCAGACAGGACAGTTCCGATATTTCAGCAGTAGATAACCGACAACAACAGCAATGATGTCCAAGGTAGAACCTATTGATGTTAGTAATACAGGTTTAACAAACGCACTTGCCAGTAATCCCACTACACTCGCATTAACTAAAACGAGGGATGCCTTTAACCGGCTATGGCTAACCAAGGCATTCCACGCCGGAAGAAAAGCAAGCAACAGCAGGCTTCCAGGCAGGAAAACAGCAATGGTAGCAACTAGGCTCCCTAATACTGGAGAATCAGCCAAAGCTGATGCGCCGAGGTAACTTGCCATGGTAAACATTGGGCCAGGAACAAGTTGAGCTGAAGCATAAGCACTCAAGAAAGTGTCTTGCTCTACCATACCATCAAGCATCGGTTCCAGCAGAGGTAGCACTACGTGTCCACCACCGAATACAAAACTGCCAGCTTGATAAAAGATATTAAACAAACCGAGGAGCTCTGATTGACCAGCAAGCATTGGCATGGCCAATAGCAACACAGCAAAAAGGCTCAATATAACTACATTTGGCCTTATCAAAGCATTCTCGTAAGGAAGCCTCTGGACAGATTCGCCTTTCAAAGAAAGCAATAAACCGACAAATGCAGCACAAATTATAGGGAAAATCTGTCCGACTAAACCTGTGCTGAAATAGACACTGGCAGCAGTCAGGCAGGCAACAGCAAACGTCAATTTGGTCGTTAAGTTCTTCTTGGCCATTCCCCATAACGCATCCGCAACCACAACGACTGCCAGCAATTTTGCTGCCTGAATAATAGTGTCGATAAAGGCAACATCGCTGTACTGCTGATTACCAATTGCCAGCAAAGTCAGGAGTAGAAACGAAGGAAAAGTAAATCCGATAAAAGCGGCGGAAGCACCAAGGTAACTAGCTTTTTTTTGTAACCGATGTACATCCCCAACTGACTACTCGCAGGACCAGGTAAAAACTGACATAGAGCTACTGCATGCGTGAAATCCTGATCTGTTAACCATTTCTTATCTTGAACGAATTCCCGTTGAAAATAGCCAATATGCGCGGCTGGTCCACCAAAACTATATAAACCTAAAACAAAGAATCGCCATAACACTGTAAACATACAACCTCCTAATGAGGCTCTATCATATTTCACTCTTAATAATTGATAAAATCGTTAGGTTTAATCTTCCACATCGATACTATTAATAGTAACTCGCGACATACAGAAGATCCTGTAAGATCAGAACAATCAACTATATCAGTGTTCATGATGAAAGTTTATTACAATCAGCGCGCAACCATTGTCCACACATGTAAACACGAGCTTAAGTCATTGAATATATGACAGTAAATGACTACTAACATGAAGTAACTTTCAGGCCGGATTGCAGGCTATACCAACGAATATGCTAAAGCGTGTGGCTTTACAGATCCCTTGTCGATCTATCTTTAGAAGGTAGGATCATCTTCTTAATGTGAGAATTGTGCGGAGGCGGTTGAGAAATGGATGTGAATTTACCGGTGACATTGTCACAATGCGTAACCTTGATTATTTACCGGTTTGTAATCAATGGTATACTTTCTATGTTGTCTCTTTATGGTTCTCCCCTATGCTAGAAAATCTTCAACAAATGGTGATACTCGCTACTGTTGGCCACGAACAAAACTTTACTCGCGCTGCGGAACGTCTTGGGATCTCTAAATCACAAGTCAGTAAACAAATACGTTTTCTAGAAGAACGTCTAGGATGTCAGCTAGTACAGCGCAGTACACGTGCCGTTGCTTTAACAGATATCGGTTTGCAGTATTCAGAATATGGTCAGCAGCTGCTAGATACAGTTAACGAAGCAGAAGCCATGGTCGCAGGTTACCGAAATGAGATTAAGGGTGTGCTTCGGGTTGGGATTGCACAATCATTTGGTAATTCGCGCATTACTTCCGCATTGGCTGAATTCCAAAAAGCACACCCAGACTTAGAGCTAGAGGTAAGCCTGTTTGACCATCGCCCTAACCTACTTGAAGAAGGGTTTGATTGCTGGGTTGCCATTCATGAGCACCCGCCAGAAGGAATGGTTGCGCGCAAGCTTGCTGATTGCAAATTCGCGGTTGTCGCATCGCCAGACTATCTTGAGCAAAATGGTACGCCAACGGCACCGAGTGATTTACGTAAACATAACTGTATTACTTACCAGAGCAGGGAAAGAAAGTACGTTAATTGGGAATTCACCCGAGATGGTGTAAGGCAATCTATCCGAGCTCGTGGAAACTACCGCATAGATAACGCACCAGCTGTTCTTGATGCCGCCCTCTCCGGATTAGGGATCGCCTATTTGGCTACCTACCTAATTACCGATGAACTTGATACTGGCAAACTTGTACAGTTATTGCCGGAATGGAAAGCTGATGTCGAGTTACCAATTTATGCCGTTTATCCGCGTCGCAAGTACCTCGCACCTAAAGTACGCTCATTTATCGACTTCATGTCCGAGCGAATGGCAATACCACCATATCGTAATCCCAACCCTGCCACTAACCGATAGACGAGCCACTCACATCTCAATTATGCAGTTGTGATTCCAGTCAGATGTTCTAAACCTAAAGTAGTGATTTATAGCTTTAGGTTTAGGTTTAGTAATGGCGCGCAAAAAAAACTCAATGCCATACATTAATTTCATTTCTACTAACCAGCGTTGTCTTAGCTGGTTGTGGTAATGGAAGTGACAGCGTCACGAGCAATGTTGGACAGCAGCCTACCACCCCTGTCCCAAGCGCCAAGATTTTGCTAACGGAGCTGCCCGAAATGCGGCAGACAGTCTATTTCTCAAAAGACAGCTATGAACTAGACGCAATTAATCAACTCGAGCTCGATTCTATTGCGGTAAGATTGAGACAGCACCCCGATAGTTTTATCGTTGTTGTCGGCCACAGTGATGACAGTGGCAACGAAGAAGAGAATGTGGTTCTTTCTTACGAGCGAGCATTTAGCGTCGCTATCTATATTTCATCTGTTTTTGGTGTTGAAGAAGAAAGAATTCAAATTGTAGCGGCAGGATATAGCGAGAGAATAGCAAAAGGGAAAACGGAGGCAGAAAAACAAAAAAAATCGGCGAGTTGAAGTGCTGTCTCCGAAAGCGATAGTTAGAACATTAAGTGCCAGTCCCGATCCTAAATATTAAGTTAAACAGCAGGCACTATGCCTGCTGCCTAATCATCTGTTATTGCTTTTTAATCGCCGGGAACGCATACATTTTCTTTAAAATGTCTACAACGCCTTCCGGTAGATCAACCAGCTTTTCTGCAAACCTGGCTTTTTCAACTTCTGTTGCAGATTCATGCGTTTGATTAGCTGCAATGTAATTTGCAGGGAACAGGTGATAGTTCTGAGTAATCTGTCGGTCAATTTCTTCAGCTAGTTCTTCAGGTGTTTCAAACGATGGTTTAATCACGTCACCAAAGCTCACATGTATGCGACGCTTTTCACCAACGATCCCTTGGATGATGCTCTCAATATCTTCAAGCTCGCCTTTCTCATAGCTACCTGATGTTTCTTTCTCGTACAGCTCCTTGGCTTTAGCTACATCACAAGGATCGTTTTCATAAGAAATGGCAACAGGTACGATATTCAACCCTGCAATGAACTCGCTGAAAGACTGCTTACGCTTTCGCCCTTCCATAAAGAACATCTTCAAAATTGCCGGGTCAGTTCTATCATTTCCATCTTTGGCCCGCCCTTCTTTTTGTGCAATCCAAATCGAATTACCCGTTTCAAGGGAGTGGGAAATGTAGCTTGAAAGCTGGCCAAGCGTTTTCATCATCTCACGCGGCCCCTTCGACGAACGTTTAACGATAAAGCTTTTATTCAAACGCATTAATTCAGTTGCACAAGGTTTCTTAAGCAGATTATCGCCAATGGCAATGCGAACAGTTTTAAATTTATGCTCAAACAAACACCAGTTAACCATCGCCGGATCCATTGCTATATCACGATGATTTGAAATAAATAGGTAAGATTGGCTTGGATCAAGTTTATCCAACCCACTATTAGTGACACCGTCACACGAATGGTCAATGGTTGCGTTCATGTACTTTGCAACTTGAAACTGAACATCTTCGACAGTCTTTACGCTAGACCATTTTTTTTATCAAGAAGCGTTTAATCAGCGGGATCAATAGCCAGCCAAGCACACCTGACAATTGAGGAAAACGATAATTAAGGATTGCTGTGATAAATTCCTTATCGTTTACAAGGCGTTCAATTGCGCCACTTACTTCGTCATCGTTATACGGACGTATCTCTTTATATATATCGTTATCTGTTTGCACAATCATGCTTCATATAAAATTAAAACCGCGACATTTTACGCAGATTTATCAATTTGCCCAATGACATGACGCAACAACCTGTGTGGTTGGAGGTCATACCACGTAAATATGGATGAATTTCAAACACATTACAGTAAATCTAGTGAACATGTCTGTTGTTAGCGTAGCAATTCTTACTAAAAAGTACCAAATTGCAGTATAAGGGTTCTCAATTATTGACGGTTTGCTTAAAACAGAACAATATGTGCGTGCTTTTTTTTGCTAGAGACTTACTATGAAACAGGCTATAGAATTTTCACACAACATTCAGAACTTCCTACACGTCGGTTCTCGCCGCAAAAGTCATACCTCATATATGATTGTTGTTAAGGATGGTTCTGCGCTTGTCCGGCTTGGTAAGCAAGAGTTTTTTGGTTACAAAAGGCGCTGGCTTCTGGCTCCCTTTTGACTGTCTCCACGCGCTGACCGTCCTACCAGGCACTCAATATGATAGAGTCGAGTTTTCCGCACGTCTAACATCCCCTGTGTGCAAAGAAGCCGGTTTTTTTTCAGTTAACGCTCTGATGGCTGAACTGTTGACCGAGTTGCGGCACGAGGCTAAAAAGAACTCCCCACTTAGCTTAGATGGCCCCGCAGGAAACCTCATGCGCGTTATTGGCGATCAAGTCGCAAAACTAAAGGTGAAGACGAATTCACTCTGCCCTAGTTTGCGTAATGACTACAGTACACACCTTAGCCTGCTATTGAAAGGTGACAGGGTCACTGACAAAGCCGCATTGGCGGCCATCTCAAATGTCATTGGGTTTTCGACTAATGAGTTTGAGGCTTGTATCATTATGCGTGAAGCACTGAAGTTATCACGCTCTGGTCGTAAGCTCGAACAAATTGCAGACACATTGAACACATCAAAAGAGACCATCGTCGCTCTTGCAAAGCCTATATTAGGGCAAGAGCTCGCCTAGATAATACAGACAGAAAAGCGACGTTGTCACGTCGCTTTGTTAGACATTATTAGTTAAGACAGCAGTTGAATCGTTATTGAAATGGAATCTCGATTTGAAGGGATATATCATCAAGACTTTCATCATGCCAACGATAATCCACTCTAACCCGTGTTGAGCGGCCATCTTCACCACCAACACCAAAGCTCATTTGCAAACCGTGTTTTTTTTAATCCACTCCTCTGCATCATTGACGGACTGAAAGTCTGGGTCATCATATTTCGACGGTATCCAAAAACCTAAACCGTAAAACTTCGATTTTGATTTAGACGTTAGAACTGGAGAATGATTATCTCCTGACCAATCATCCCAAAAATCATTCCCTGAGCTTTTCCCCTGATCCCAAGCGTGGCGAACGTCTATTGATTGCCGAGCTCTATTGACGCCTCATCGCTAACAACAGCACATGACGTAGCAAAGGTCTTTTGCTCCTCAACCGTCAAGCCAGCGAGCTGACTCGGAGTAAATTGTTCACAAGGCATAGCCCAGGCTTTAAATGAACTGGCTATGAAAGTAAAGATACAAAGTTTTATCTTACAACTACTCAAAATCAAGCCTTCCGAAACCCATGATGCAATAACGAGGTTACCCTATATCGTTATTACTCATCATTGGATTCGTGAAAGCAATAACGCACTCGGTCATCAAGCATTCTAGCCACAGTTGCCGTTGTTAAGTGTGAGATAGAACGCTTATTGACAATACTATCACGTAAATTTGTACTTCGTATGTTAACGGTCTCCGGACAGGCCAGGATTTGCCATTTTTTTTACAATATCCTGACAATTGTAAAACTTCGCAAAACTAAGAAAATTGTCTGGACCTACCACGAACGTTATATCTGCATCTGGAATTTGCTCTTCCAGCTTGCTGAGAACGGCATAGGTCGTAATCGGCTCACTACCGACAGCCATTTCTTGCTCTAAACGCGATAACTCTAAATTAGGCAGATTAAGATCATCAATAAATGCTTCTACCAGCTCACAGCGGGCATCATAATCAATCATCACCTTGCCCCATGCATGAGCATAACTCGGTAGCAATAATACGCGATCAAAGCGTTGCAGCCTTTCTAGCACAGATTTATGCCCCAAACTAGGCGGGTTAAATGCGCTACCAAACACGGCAATTGATGTTGTCATGACTAGAATGTCCCCTTTTTTTATACCGATTTATCATTAATTTGGATTTATTGTTAATTCAGGATTGATCCTGCCCTAGAGTTATCGCATGATTTTGGCAAAGATTTAATGCAAACCTTTTTATTTTTTTTGCATTCGGTTGAGCTAAATGATTAGAAACTGGGCAATGCCTGAGGATTCATTCACTATGGAACAGCTTATTCGCACTGAAATGCGTGTATTGCCGACAATTGATGTCGATTTTGAAATTCAGCGCCGTGTCGGCTTTATTCAGCATAAACTGAAGCAGGCCAACTGCAAATCTCTCGTTCTTGGGATCAGCGGTGGTGTCGATTCTACACTCTGTGGCCGCTTGGCTCAGCTAGCGATCAATAGATTGAATGACGAAACAAATTCTCAAGATTATCAATTTATTGCAGTACGCCTTCCTTACGGTGAACAGCACGATGAAGACGAAGCCCAGCTAGCCCTTTCTTTTATTCAGCCGACCCACTCCATCAGTGTGAATATTAAGGATGGCGTTGACGGAACTCATGCCAATACTCTGCAAGCGCTTGAAGGAACGAATCTGCTTCCTGAATGTAACGGCAAGATTGATTTTGTTAAAGGTAATGTAAAAGCACGTACCCGTATGATTGCCCAATATGAAGTGGCCGGTCTTATTGGTGGTATGGTGCTAGGCACCGATCACTCGGCTGAAAATATCACGGGGTTCTATACCAAGTTTGGTGACGGCGCTTGTGACTTGGCACCTTTATTTGGCCTGAACAAACGCCAGGTTCGTCAAATTGCGGCAACTCTGGGGGCTCCTGAATTACTGGTGAAAAAGGTGCCTACAGCCGATCTGGAAGAGCTAGCACCACAGAAACCCGATGAACATGCACTACTGGTTACTTACGACCAGATTGATGACTTCTTGGAAGGGAAACCTGTCGAGACTGATGTTGCTGAGCGTCTGGTAGAAATTTACCAAGCAACACAACACAAGCGTCAGCCAATTCCAACGATTTACGACGTAGAGTAAGATCCACGACAAGAAATTAAACATCAAAAAGGGGCTACTGCCCCTTTTTTTATATCAGCACAATTGTCCCTTGAACGACTACGATGCTTCCGAGTACTTTAATAGGTTGTTCAGCTCCCACCAAATTGCTTCGCAAAGCCCCTTTCGGTACACCGCTTTTTTTTGAAGTTCGGGTGTTCTTGCTGATACAAACAAAAGTATTTCTCGGTACTTCGTAAACTTGATCTGACATTAGCAAGGCGATCGCATGCTTTAACGATTAAGGCAATTCTGGCCGCTTCTTCATCAATATCAAGAGAAGCCAAGCGAAAATTAATTTCATCTTTCCTAGACTTCCTGTCTTCAAGCTTACCATCACTCATATAACCAACTGCATCAGCGACCAAATAGCCAAAATCAGCCGCCAGCTCATCGATACTGGTTTCAGTATCTTCAACAACATCATGCAACTGGGCGACTATCATCGCATCCGTACCAAATGGACTGGCTAACCGTGAGACCGCTTCGAGATGGACATAATAAGGAACAGCACCATACATTTGATCTTTGTGTTTAGCGCGAGCAAGTGTACGTGCTTTCTGGTAACGGTTATTCATCCTGCCCCCTGTGCAAAGTCCTTACGAAAACTAACTTAATTATTCTATTTCAGCATCAGAGTGTTTGCTAAGGATAGATATGACAGTTGAGATTTATCGCACAGTTTGATGAAAAAAAACAGGCACCTCTCGGTACCTGTTTTCTTAAAGACTTATAACCAACAGCGATGAGTTACTGTTCTGCTTCACTCTGTGCCGCTTGCTTTTTTTTGCTTCAGCTTCACGAATTTCGTTAGCAACGATCATGATTGCTTCTCCACTGCTGATACCCTGCGCCATCAGTTCGTGGATTTTATCAGCGGCCTTCTGCTGCTGTTCGTGAGTTAATGTCGGCACGTTGTTAAACATAACTGTTCATTCTAATCTACTAAAGGGAGAGTTATTCTAGGGATAATCGACTTTGTTGTCACCTATTTATCCCGGACGGCCATCTAAACGAGGTTTTGTTAGGATTGGATAATACACTACCGTGAAAATCATAAATGCAATTGCCCACAATAGTGCCGAAATAACATAGCCACTAAGCATCATTGTCGGGAATAGCAGAACAACAACAGTACGAATAAGCGCCGATGCAACTAACGCCACAAAAGCTGCTACCATAATACGGTTGATTTGTAAGCTTCGCCCTGTATGGCCTAATGACACTCGAGCGATCATTGCAGGATCATACAGCCAATACCACCAACAGTAATAAAGTGAAGCGCTACACTGTAACCTATAGCTTCAGTCTGAAAATGTATTGCGAGTAGAAGCATGCCAATAATCATGAACATATAGGCAAAGTGCAATAACCATAACAAGGGATTCTTCAGTGTCGAGAACGTACGCCAACGAACGAATCGAATCAAATTAAACAAACCGGTTGCGGCTAACAGCACTGGTAATGTGAACTGACTCAACGACTCAGGTACTGGTAGTAGAACGTTAACTAATAACAGCCAGCTTGGTATCAAGGCACCTAGTTCAATCCAGTTAACCCGTGAGATCTGCTCTGTGTTCGTTCCACGCCATGTGAAAAACGGAATCACCCGGCCTCCAACAACAAGGACAATCACAGAGATCACCATCAACGACATAAAGGATACTGAACGTAGATCACCCTCACCAACGCCAAGCGCTATCAGGTGGAATCGAACATTGAGGTACGTAAGTAACAGAATCAAAGGCGCAAAGAATAAGTTGTTCCATTGCTTACGAATGAAAATAGGCTTAGCCAAGAAATAGGCCGCTAAAGGCATCCAAACCAAATCAATAACCATGAAGATAATACTTGGGCTACCTACTAATAATCCGACTCGAGCTAGCAGCCAAAATAAAAATATCGAAGCCAGCTTCCACCCTCGAACTCCCGGGTTACCGGTCCAATTCTGCACCGCTGTCAGCAAAAAAAACCGACAATAACAGCGCCAGCAAAACCAAATAACATCTCGTGGCTATGCCACCACAATGGGTTGCCATACATCAGGCCACTGAGATTAATACTCCCAGACCAAAATAATGCCCATAACAGCATCGCGATAACCGAAAATCCGCTGGCCGCAAGAAAAAAAAGGACGAAAAGCTAAACGAAAAACTGGAATGATCTGTTGCTCTTTTTCATTATCGAGGATTTGCATCATAGGTAAACCTACACCCACTTCTAAACATGCATTAATAATACACCTTAAAAGGTGTGATTAAAATACATCTTTCAAAAATATACCTTGTTTATGTGGGGAATAGTTCTATAAAGATCAGTGAATTTCATAAGTACACTAATAATCATTAGCTTATGGTTGAATCACAAACCTGGGTAATCAACAGGCCTAGTGATAGTCTGAATATCTAATACAGAAATATCGCCTTGCCATCGGCTTTCGATCAGCCCAACACTTAACCAGTAGCGACCATCAACTACGTCTATCTTAGGCAGTGTCGTTGGCAACCTACCATCTACATCTTCAGTCCATAACGGAGTCCAAGTTGTATCATTCAAATCATAAAGACTCATTGAGAGTACTGCAGATGGACATGCAGGATCTGGCAGACGCCCCTGTTCGATTCGCCAATTTTTACTGTCTTTCCAGCCAATCCGCTGTTTAGCCGTAGGTTCCGTCAGCAAAATCCAATGATTGAAGGTTTCCTCACCCTCGGTGTCGATCGTCAATTGATATAAGCCAGCACCAATAGGCTTTTCGAGACGACGTGTTTCAACGGAAAAATAACCGCCATCCCCAATACTCGGCGTACTGGAAACAATGGTCTGATTTGGCCATTTAGTAAGCTTAACTTCTGCAATCTTAATGCGAGTAAGCCCAGTTATTGACAGCTTGAGCATCGTCTGGTTGAGGTTCTGAATAACCTCACGCTCAATCGATAGATTAGGTATCCATGCAGGCAATGCCTTTTGTACCATGCTGCGTCCACAATCTTCGGTGATCGCCAACTTGAATAATGCGTTTAGATTACCTTGCTGATCACTATTAGGATCTTGTTGCCAAGCCTGAACCATACCGTCAAAGCTTTCGGATGTCTTGCCTTCGAGCAGCCTCTGATGTGCAACTGTATATGAATCTTGGCCTGTAAACCACTTGGCTGCCGCACCCGGTGTCGCTAACACCGAGTGAAGCAAAAACAACGAACAGGTAAACGATAGCTTGTTCATCACTATGACGATTTCATCCGGTAACCAACACCGCGCAACGTCTCAATTTCAATCCCAGCCAGCTTCTGCCGAAGCTGCAGGATATGAGTATCAACGGTACGGGTCGTTGGGTAGTGATTGTATCCCCACACTTGATCCAGAAGCTCGTCACGGGTAAATACACGGCCTGAGTTCTTGGCAAGAAACACAAGAAGCTCAAACTCGGTACGAGTAAGTATAATGACATCGCTCCCCTTCCTAACCTCTCGGCTATCAAGGTCAATATCAATATCACCAACAGAAATTACATTTATAACGGGTGCATCTTCAGTACTTGCTCCACGTAAGTGCAATCTGATTCTTGCTAGCAGTTCCTCTTCAGCAAAAGGTTTTGTCAGGTAATCTTTGGCCCCCGAATCCAGCCCGACAACTTTGTCTGAAACAGACACCATCGCCGTGAGCAAAATTACGGGAACATGCTTAATCAAGAGCCAGTCATTTAGGTAATCCAACGAGTCACCTTCCGGTAGCTGGCGATCCAAAACGACCAAATCGGCATTTGACCATAAATCTGCAACTTTTGTCGCACAGTCTGCGTACAGACATTCATAGCCAGCGTCTTTCAAGCTCTCGAGTAAACCATCGGCAAGGTTGTGGTCATCTTCAACCAGAAGCAGAGTTTGATTCACACGGTATCTCCAAAATAAATGTTGTAGGAGGGCCTTCAAGTTTCATCCGCCCTCCCATTCTACGAATCATCGATTCAACAATTGTAAGGCCAAGCCCCAAGCCTTTTTCGCTTACGAAGGGCTTCCTTAATCTTGCCCAGTCCTTAGAACCGAGCGGTCCATTGTCTTTAACCCTTACAATCAGTTTTCCGTCACGGAACGATGAAGTTAATGTAACTGGCGCAGCACCATATTTCTGAGCGTTAGATAACAAGTTATCAATACATGTACCCAGCCAGTAAATATTGACGTTTACGGATCTGTCTTCGCTTAACTGTAGAGACACATCTTCATAGGGTTCACTTAAATACTCAACCCATTCATTAAATGAATCAACTTGCTGAACGCTCAGCTCCTGCTGATTAGCTTGCAGATAGTCTTTGCTGGCTTCTGCAAGCTGACGTAACCGCCGAGAATCTTCCGTCAGTCGTCTGAATTCATCATATAGATTTTCTGGCAAAGCATCAAAGTGACGTCTAAATCCTTCAACGGTCAACGCCAAACTAGCAATCGGCGTACGAAGTTCATGAGTTAGAATCTGCAAAACCAGCATCCGCTCTTGCATCGCACGCCGACGAATGCGGAGGCGATAGGCTCCCCAACCAATCAATAATGCCACGTTGCCGATTAGGAGCCCAACCAACAAGTAAAAAGTCAGATGTGATTTATCTACTTCCTGCCAGCAAATGTTACCGCTCTTTACCAGGCAGAAGTCCGTCGTATTTAATCGACTAAAATTAATATCATACTTATTGAGAGCAAAAGACCACGTAGGCTGATCATAAACATGATATTCGTTGCCATTTCTTATCCAGAGCTCCCCATTGGATATAAATGCCTCTGCACCTGCAATATACACCTGAATTTCGCCACTGCTCATTCGCTGCAATCGACCAAGGATTGTATTGGTTGGTGCTAAAGTACGTTCCTGAATATGCAGGTAGCCATCAAGAAGTTTTGCCGCGTCTTGATGTTTTTCCAAATAACGAGCAGCATAACTACCACCGCCTGGATGAATATAACCAGAGCGCACAAACCACCCTTTCGGCAGAACGGTATTGTTGCACAGCGCTCTGGTAAAGACGACTGGATGGGTAACCAAAGGACTAACAGGCCACGGGCCCTTGCAGCTAATTGCATTACTATACAATCTTTTCAGCGATTTAAGCGGATAAGCAGCGGACTGAGGCAATAGGCTAGATGGCAGAAGCAATGGATTGGGAAAACGGCTTTGTAGCTGCCGGAAATCGTATGTCGCTAAAGGCTCACTGTTGAGCAGCTCTGAGCGCACCGCGCTAAGGCGATCGGGTAAATTTTCAGCAGAAGCGAAGCTTGGCCCTGAAATCAATAGCAATATTAATAAGACATACTTTTTCATAAGCAAAGTGTATCACTCAATTCCCGCCTAATGTCAGATAATTGTCATTAGTTTAAAGTGGTTAGAATTGACACTCTCTTATGTTTTTAAAATAACTGTTTTTTTTCTGGTAAGACATTTATAAAAAAAATGGGAGCCTATTAGGCCCCCATTAATATCTACATCAGTACGCAATCATTAGATATGTTCAATGATCTTATTACAAGAATCTTTCGCATCACCAAATAGCATCTGAGTGTTTTCTTTAAAGAACAATGGATTTTGAACACCGGCATAACCTGGGTTCATTGAACGTTTAAAGACGATAACATGTTTTGCATTCCAAACTTCCAATACAGGCATACCTGCGATTGGGCTGTTTGGATCTTCCATCGCAGCCGGGTTCACCGTGTCATTTGCACCAATAACCAGAACGACATCAGTTTCAGACAAGTCATCATTGATCTCATCCATTTCAAGCACTATATCGTAAGGAACTTTTGCTTCTGCAAGCAGTACGTTCATGTGTCCAGGTAGACGACCGGCAACCGGGTGAATACCAAAACGAACATTAACACCTTTCTTGCGTAGCTTATCGGTGATCTCGTGAACTGGATACTGCGCCTGAGCAACTGCCATTCCGTATCCTGGAGTGATAATTACAGACTTCGCATCACTCAGCATTTCAGCGACTTCTTCAGCAGAAGCTTCATGGTGCTCACCGTAGTCTTGGTCTGAAGATTCAACAACTTCAGTACCAAAACCACCTGCAATAACGCTGACGAATGAGCGGTTCATTGCCTTACACATGATGTAAGAAAGGATTGCACCAGAAGAGCCAACCAGCGCACCAGTTACGATAAGCAAGTCATTAGCTAGCATGAAACCTGCTGCCGCCGCGGCCCAACCTGAGTAAGAGTTAAGCATCGAAACAACAACTGGCATATCAGCGCCGCCAATTGAAGCAACCAGATGGTAACCAAATGCAAATGCAATCAACGTGACAATAATAAGCGCGAATGTTGAGCCTTCGACATTGACGAAATAAATCATCAGTAAAAACGAAACAATTAATGCCGCTAAATTCAACTTGTGACGATGAGGTAGCATTAGTGACTTAGAATCAATAATGCCACGTAACTTACCAAATGCGACGATTGAGCCAGTAAAGGTTACTGCACCGATGAATACACCCAGGAATACTTCCACAAGGTGAATATTCAATAAAGCGCCAGTTAGCTCGCCATGGTCAATGTAAGTGTTAAAACCAACAAGGACAGCGGCTAAACCAACGAAGCTATGGAGAATAGCTACTAGCTCTGGCATCTCAGTCATTTCAACTTTCTTCGCCAGACGGATACCGATCGCACCACCAATAACCATTGCTAGAATAATCCAGCCAGTGCCTTGTGCTTCAGGGCCGAAAATCGTCGCAATAAGCGCGATTCCCATACCTGCAATGCCGTAATAGTTACCAGCACGTGCTGTTTCTTGCTTGGATAGCCCCGCAAGAGACATAATAAAGAGTACCGCAGCAACAAGGTATGCCGCTTGTACGATTCCTGCAGACATGTATTACTCCTTATTTGTCTTTACGGAACATTTCAAGCATCCGCTTGGTAACGGTAAAGCCACCAAAGATATTGATACTTGCAATTAATACGGCGATAAATGCAAGAAGGTTACAAAGCCTACACCTTGTCCCATCTGCAATACCGCACCTACAACAATGATGCCCGAAATAGCATTAGTTACAGACATTAGAGGAGTATGCAGGGCGTGTGATACGTTCCATACAACATAATATCCCACTACACATGCCAAAACGAATACCGTGAAATGCGCAAGGAATTCTGAAGGTGCGTAATTAGCAACCCAACCAAATGCAGCAAGACCAGCCGCCATAAGACCATATTTTTTTTAATCGGAGACTTAGGCTCTTCTTTAACTTCAACCGCTACTTTAATTTCAGGAGCAGGTTGTTGTGGCACTGCTGACACTTTGATAGGTGGAGCTGGCCAAGTTACTTCACCTTCTTTGATAACGGTTAGACCGCGCAATACTTCGTCATCAAAATTGATGTTGATATTACCGTCTTTTTCTTTGCAAAGAAGTTTAAGCAAGTTAACCAAGTTTGTACCGTACAATTGCGAAGATTGCGTAGGCAGACGACCAACCATGTCAGTGTAGCCAATGATCTTCACGCCGTTTTCGGTAGTAATAACCTTATCAGCTTCGGTATAGGCACAGTTACCACCATTCGCTGCAGCAAGGTCCACGATCACGCTGCCCGACTTCATTGAATCAACCATTTCTTTGGTGATCAATTTCGGCGCCGGACGTCCAGGAATCAGTGCGGTTGTAATGATAATATCAACATCTTTAGCTTGCTCAGCATATAAACGCTCAGCAGCTTTGTTGAACTCATCAGACATTTCTTTCGCGTAACCATCACCAGTGCTGGTATCTTCCTTGAAATCAACTTCAAGGAATTCTGCACCCATTGACTCGACCTGCTCTTTTACTTCAGGGCGAACATCGAAAGAACGTACAATCGCACCTAGGCTGCCAGCAGCACCGATAGCTGCTAGTCCAGCAACACCTGCACCTGCAACCAGAACTTTAGCCGGTGGCACTTTACCTGCAGCAGTGATCTGCCCGGTAAAGAAGCGACCAAACTGATGTGCTGATTCCACAACTGCGCGATAACCAGCGATGTTGGCCATTGAGCTTAGAGCATCAAGTGCCTGCGCTCGTGAAATACGTGGCACTGAGTCCATCGCCATTACGTTAATGTTCTTACCTGATAGTTTCTCAAGCAACTCAGGATTCTGAGCTGGCCAAATGAAACTGACAAGCTTGCGCCTTCTTTAATCAAGTCAAATTCATCAACACCCGTTTCATCGTTTACCTGTGGCGCATTAACTTTCAGAATAAGATCTGACTGCCATACTTCCTCAACTGAAACGATAGTCGCACCCGCTGCTTCATAAGCCGCATTGTCGAAACTTGCGTGAATACCAGCATTTTGCTCAATCGCAACGCTGAACCCCATTTTTAAAAGCTGATCAACCGTTTTAGGTGTCGCAGCCACTCGCGTTTCATTAGCGAGTATCTCTTTTGGCACACCAATCTGCATTATTATTCCCTGAACATTGGCAAAGAAGTTACGGTTTTGTATCCAACCACAAAGTAATATCAAGCACTTTGTAGGAATAATACAAAACTTTTCAACATATACGTTGTTATTTACAACGAATGTTACCTTCTAACAGAAATAAAAGAACGTTTATAACACCTGGACAGAGGTCAAACCACGAATAAAATTAATAAAATACACACTAAAAGCTGCATAAATCGCCAATTCATTCAAGCTTAACCAATTAATCATCCAAAATAGCACTCTGAATATTCAGAATACCTGTTATAACACACCAGGAGCAGACATGTCGTAACACCAAAATTGGCATATCTGAACCTATCTATCCCTGATGAACCTTGCACAAAATCAACTACTTTCCAGTAGCTCTACCTGCCAGGTGAAAGCAAAAAAAATACCAGCGGCAGGTACTGGTATTTGTTGAATTCTACTTTTACTGAAACATGCTGTCGCCAGTTTGGTCTATGAACATCTTGGCCTTGTTTAACATGAACGTTTCAGCATCTTGCTTTGAGGCAAGTAAATCTGAGCGAATAAATGTATGAGTCTTCATCTCTCCATCAATTTGCTTGCAAATTCGGCCGGCAATACGAAATTGTCCGCCTTCAGCGATAGGTTCTGGGTAGATCAAATAACCTTCGTACTCTACCGGCTCCGTTTCGACAACGTTGCTTTCTTTATCTAATCCAAACAATTTTGAGAAAAAAAACCCACTAAATTATCTCCGTGGCTCATACACATCTATGACCATAATGCCATATTCTTATAAACAATAATTAAACCAAGATTAAAATATGGCAAAAAAAAGTTCAATAGAAACAATGAATTTCGCAACACTCCCGCAACAAGTCAGATAAGATAAATTAAAGAATAAAAAAAACGCCGGCATAAGCCGGCGTTTTTTTTAATGTCCTTTTGTTCAGACTATCTGCTAACGGTAAAGGCCGATATCCTTTTGAAGGTGCGCAGGTAGATCAGAAACATTGTATTGCTTAGGGGTTTTAGAACCACCAAACATAATATCCAATGCGTGTGCAATCAATCCTTTGATGTTAACCGCATAGGCTTTTCTGTCCATTGCGGTAGGGGTTGCGATGGTATCAAAATTCATTGCCTGTGCCATGATTGCCTCTCTTTCGATTTATTTTTGAACTGAGGCAATCTTAACTGCTTATTTTTCCTTCCAAAAATGACAATATTTCCATGTCAACATTAGTTTTTCTTATGTGTTAACTCTCGGTTAAGATCGCAAATTTATCCTTATCTAAAGCTGCACCATTCATGCATAAATACCCGCAAAATCGCCCTCCCATTGCTTGTTCGGCATAAGCTTGCATTTACCTTGAGTTTTGTATAACAATAATGCAACAAACCATGAGTAAATAAAATTTATGCTGAGCTTGTTATCACGTCACTCATCCCTACTCCTTATATTTGCTGCAATATTTGGATTCATTTTTCCGGCAACCTCAGCGGCAGTTTTCCCGTACCTGCCGTACATTTTATTTTGCCTAATGCTTTTCACTCTACTTGGAATGCAACAACGTTTACTGATCAAGCTACTCGCTCAACCTTCGATCTGGCTATACGCAGGATTCCATTCCATTCTTCTTTCCCTAATGAGTAGCTCTTTCGCGATTCTTGCAGGCGCTAGCGCCTCTCTAACACTTGCTATATCTGCTGTCGCAGCAACTGGCTCGCTATTTGCTACACCAGCGATAGCACGTTCCGTTGGCCTTGATCCATTAAAGGCTATGGCAATGACGATTGCTTCAACACTATTAATGCCTATTGTACTCTACATAAACCTGATGCTATTTCAGAACGATAGTGTTTCGCTGGATATGCAGAGCTATATTCAACGCCTGGTTATATTCATCTTCGGACCAATGCTCTTTTCTGCAATTTGTTACCACTTCATCCCTCATAACCTACTTCACCGTGTTCATAGCAAGTTATCCCAAGTAACAATCCTATTAGTACTCGCTTTTCCTTTTGGCCTCATAGGCCCATTTAGAGAGGTATTCACTCAATCATTTTCAGCTGGCATTTTTTTTCCTCGCGATCGGGCTAGCAATTTGCACCTTTTACTTTATTGCTGGCTACATCGTTTATTTTCGCCACGGCATTGATGAGGGTCTACTTGCTGCGATTACTTCAGCTAATCGCAATGTGCTACTGACATTTACGGTTGCGGGCAGTTACCTCGGACCTGACTTCCTGGTCTTGATGGGGGCAATACAACTCCCCACCTACTGCCTGCCAATGCTGGTAAAGTGGCTCAACCGTTACCTCAGCCAAGCTGCCATACACAAAAAAAATCAGTAAAAAAAACTAGTCGAATTGACCATTAGTACAGTATTGAAAAAGCAGGACTTAAACTGATTATAAATTACTCATTTAACCACCAAGTTCAAAGTTATGATCCAAAATCGACACTTTCTCTTGCATGTGTTAGTTGATTTACCTAAGATTTTTGTGAATTCTCAGGGCGGGGTGAAATTCCCCACCGGCGGTAGTTCAATCAGCATAATTTGCGATTTGAAAAGCCCGCGAGCGCTTAGCAGATTTCCTCAGCGAATGTCGGTTAAGGTCAGCAGATCTGGTCAATGTTTACCCGTAAACATAAATCCAGAGCCGACGGTTATAGTCCGGATGAAAGAGAATCGGTGATGGCACTGCGCCATAGGCTTTTACAATACAACTGTTAGTGCATCTTGAGCATTAGCTTTGTTATATATTTCTGTAAAGCTATTTCAGCTTGTGCTGAAACGCTGACTTTCCATGCCCTGATTCTGGTATCTTTTTTATTTGGAGTATCTTTTACCATGAATCAGTCTCTACTATCCCCTTTTGGTACGCCTTTCGAGCGTGTTGAAGCAGGTCTTGATGCAATCCGCCATGGTCGCGGTGTCCTTGTTGTTGATGATGAAGATCGTGAAAATGAAGGCGACATCATTTTTTTCAGCTGAAACACTAACGCCAGAACAAATGGCGATTATGATCCGTGAATGTTCAGGTATTGTTTGCCTGTGCCTGACAGAAGAGCGCGTTGAGCAGCTTGAACTACCAATGATGGTCGAAAATAATACGAGTGCAAACCAAACAGGCTTCACTGTTACTATTGAAGCGGCAAAGGGAGTAACAACAGGGGTATCTGCCGCTGATCGCGTTACCACAATTAAAGCAGCTATCGCAGACAATGCTAAACCTGCAGATTTAAGCCGTCCTGGTCATGTGTTCCCGCTAAAAGCGAACCCAGATGGTGTTTTGGCACGTCGTGGCCATACAGAAGCCACCATTGACCTTATGCGTCTTTCAGGATTAAAACCATACGGTGTGCTTTGTGAGCTTACAAATCCTGACGGTACAATGGCCCGTCTACCAGAAGTAATTGCGTTTGGTAAGAAGTTCAATATGCCAGTACTGACAATAGAAGATTTAGCTGCCTATCGTTTAGCAAAGGAAGTTGCCAACTCTATGGAGCCTGAAGCCATTACAGCGTGATAAGTTGAACAAAAAAATCTAAAAGCCGCGATAGTACGCGGCTTTTTACTGATCAACGCAGTGAGTATATTCAGTGACGGTATATCCAAACACTAGCTAAACCCCTGCAGCCGGTATGAAATAAATCAATACAGACCAAGCTGAAACCCAACCAGTAACCATGGCAACATCCATCCAGTCTCGACTCATATCTACTCTCCACAATTTTTTTTACTGACAATTTATTTATCGTCATAGATTAAATAGTCTTTAGCTATTTTTCACAACTTTCTATCAGTGGACTGAATTATTTTTAACTTGCTCCCAAATATATACGCCTACCGAATAGACAAAGGAATGGGGTGCCATTTACATGACACCCCGAATTATATGATTACAATATTTTGACGGTAATTTCGTTGCTAAGAAAGTCTTCTCATCCCTGAAATAACACTAACAATTAGAGATTTTATCGCCCTTTTTCATAATCATTTATTGCACTTTCAAGTGCCGGTAGATCAGAATTACTCAAATAAGGCTTCAAGGCCTCGAACTTTTCTTCTGGCCAGTTGTAGAGTCCGAAAGACATCAACTTCTTAATCACATCTTGGGTGAAACGATAGCGAAGATGTTTCGCTGGATTACCACCAACGATACTATAAGGCTCAACATCTTTTGTTACGACGCTGTTTGCTGCAATAACAGCACCTTCACCAATCGTTACGCCAGGCATAATCATTGCCCGCATCCCAATCCAGCATCCATCACCAATATGGGTATCGCCCTTGCCGACATACGACTGATCGATATAATCTGGAAAAGGATACAGGGCAAACCAATCTACGCGATGGTTATGGTTTCCCCCCATTAAGATAACGACTTCTGCTGCAATACAGACATAGTCACCTATATAAAGCTTATCTACTTCCCATCGCGCAGGCGCATCCCGCGTAAGCTCATCACCTAGCAGGTAACGAACAACCGACCGTTCAAAGCCGTCATCCCAGTAATCGCTATAATAGCTATGGTTACCCTTGATGATGATATTTTTATTGGTGACAACG
>LLEN01000078.1_pt1 | contig 20723 bp, 23 predicted proteins | sample 595881 | NCBI WGS metagenome assembly LLEN01 (sample SAMN02919314, study PRJNA255460) | bioreactor metagenome | biome: chemostat; feature: culture 2012_10.3; material: sediment; isolation source: day86 10degC chemostat 2012 inoculated with Wadden Sea sediment taken from... | place: Germany: Bremen ...
TCGCATCACGCTCGTTGAGTTTTTTTTTGCATGCTGTTAAAGCCGTTCACAAGTTCACCGACTTCATTTGACGTTTGCGCTTGGGGGCGAATAGGGCTCGGGTTTTCATCTTTGATAATACGGTTGACTGCATAGTTCAGTTGCGTAATTGGTTGGGTAACCCAAGACTGCACACGATTTATAATGTAGGCAGTAATCGCACATAAGGCGATTAATAACAATATACTGACCTTGAAATGAGTAATACGCATTTCCTGTAGCGTTTTTAATGATACTGCGATATGCATGTGGGCAATGGGTTCGCCGTCCATCATGATGGGAACCATTAGGTAGAGCATCTCTTGGCCAAAATGGTAGCTTTGCACGCTTACATCATGTTGTTGTTTAAGCGTAGGTGAAATGAATTCAATGTCGGCGTTGGCGTATTGGGCAAATAAACTGTGATCGAGGTGCTCAAGGCGAACTCGGGCTATCAAAGGATCGGCCTTAAATGCCGACAAGATCTCAGTACCATCGATATGATCATTAAACAGTACGGCTGCTGTCAAGTTCATCCCTACACCATTAGCAAGTACTTGAGTCTGGTTTAGCAGGTTCTCTCTTTCTATCTTCAAAAAAAACTTTGATAAGTGACGAATTGGAAGCTGATGAATACCAGTATGACAAAACTCATGACAGGTATTGATAGGCGTTGACTCAATGAGAGGCGATGAATAAATTTATTCATTAATCCTCCTTTCCTATCAGAAGGGGTAAGGCAACTCTGAGTAATCGCGAGCTGATTGTGAGCTGGCCTTTAGTTACATTGTCCAATGCAATAGCAGGTTTGATTCGGTTATTGACCGAACGAAGCTCAATCATTCCGCCGTGCTGAAGGAAATGCTGACTGTCGCTAACTGTCAATACGCCGGAAAGTTGGGGGATCTTCTGCAACATCTGCAGTTTGCTTTCTGTTATATACAGTACCTCACAGTTACCGCTGGCTTGGTTGAGGTTGACGATTGATGTGACAGACGTTGAGCGGTTTGACTGTTTTTTTTCTTGTAGAGGATCTGTTTCAAAATGAGGATGACGGTATCGTTGCCTAAGGTGCAATAACGAATTGATTTCGGGGTTGGATCTGGCCAGCGAACGAAATTGGCGAAGTGGTAAAGGTATATAGCCTTAACTTTGTGATTGGAATAAAGCCCATTACTTTCAGCATTTGTATCAGCCAAGGAGAAGGAAGAAAAGATCAGGCCAGTTGCAAGGCTTAAAATAATAGACAGGTGCCACAGCTGCTTAAAAAGAATATCTAAGTTGCATGATATTAACGACCACCGGTTTATGATGGCTTTCAGCTTAATGTGATAAAACTTTGGAATTAATCCGAAAATCACGTTTGCCGATCCCGAAGGTTATTGGTTATAAGTTAATAGATGAGGGCTAAGATACTTATGGACGACTCTTACAGACCATCAATCTTCTTTGATGCCATTAAGTGTTTAATTTTTTTTCCGAGCCCAGTGACATATTGACTGTTGAGGAATGAACTGAGCTTCCAGATGAAATAAAGGGCTGGTGCAAGGGCTCACCCAATGACACAAAGAGTCGGGTACCTATACTGCCAGTTCGGATTTCTAACGGCAAAGTAGAGGGGTGCAAGGTCCCCATTTGGTGAGGGTGAAGCTGGTTACCACCGATATAGGCCCGTCCGGATCGGACATAAATGAAGCCTGTTGTTTGGAGCCTATCTGGTTCAAAGTGCCAAACACCATAAGGTGCGATGATGATATCGAGGTAAGTGACGGCAATACTGTATTGAATAGGGCTCAGTGCATCTTTGTAGTTACCAATAAGCACCTTGGTGGCAGAATCTGTTTCCTCGACCAGCGGGATTTGGTGAGAAGCAAGGTTAGCACTTGACGCATCGGCCATCTCTTTCTGACCGGCAGGCAGTGCCGTCCATAAACTAAATGATTCCACTCGACCGTCTTGGGGAGTCATTGTATCTTTGTGAATGATCCCGTTCCCTGAGGTCATTACATGGATGTCGCCGCTATTGAGGGTGACCTGGTTGCTTGATGAATCGAGATGCCTTAGCCTTCCGGTTACAGGGTAACTTATTGCGTCAATCCCGGAGTGACCATGATAGTCGAGCCCGGTTGTGCGAAGAACCTCTTTGGCTTCAAAATGATCCCAAAGCACAAAAGGGTCAAGCTCATGAATGTTATTAGCATCGATAAATGCCGTGATCGCACCTGTTTTTTTTGACCGTAGCGAATTTTGTTTATCTTCTTAGTGTTTTTCATGATCAAATACCAACTGCAATGGTTATCTGATTTGCCACTAACTCGATCTGCAGAGCCTGACAACGGATTTAATCGGCCTTTGTATAAATGAGACTGGCCTAAATAATGAAATTTGATGATTAAATCTTAGACCTAAGACTCTGAATTGCTCAAGGTAGGAAGAAAAAAAACAGAGGATTCTTTTGGCCTCTTTTATATGCCCAAGTCAATTCACTGCATACGGTACCTGAACAGCCTCAGGATGCACTATTTTTATCCACTGTCAGACAGTATCAAATAATGGTACATGCATAGTATTGTCGTTACTTCCAAGTCACATAATCGACATAGGCCGGAGAGCCGAGCTCAGCAAATGTTTTCAGCCAGCGGATTTGGTTGTTTTGTAGCTTGTCACCCGGTCCTTTTACTTCGACCCATTGATACTGATCTGCCTTGAACATGATTAAGTCAGGCAAGCCTGAGCGGTTGCTTCGGGGGTCAAATAGCAGCCGCTCAAATAGCTCGCATAATATGGTGCTCGGAATGGTGCAGGTGCTTTGGATGATTATATCTTCCGTTAACTGCGACCAGTTTACCCAATCGTTGCTTAATCCCTGTTTGCTGTGATAGACCTCTATCCATGCCTGCCAGCTATTATCTCGAATTTCACTAAGGCGCTGTGTGATTAAGCCTTCTCGCTGGATATAGAACTCCGGATGGAACATATCACGGGGTGAGCGTTGATAAGGATTCAAAAATGCTCCGGGAATTGGATAGAAAATGATATCCCAGAAGGCTAATCCGAATAACCCACATAACAAGCTGTTTTCCAGATAATGTACCGACCAGCCTTGATTGGCATAGTGTTCGGCGACGGCCAGCTCAACTCGCTGGTCGCTGCTGGGCAGAGTGAGATAGTTCTCGTTGAATTCAGGTTTGGCTGTTGGCTGATAAGTACGCTTCAGCGTGCGGCTTAATTTCTTTTCCAGCCTTTGTGCGACTTCTGCTTCATCTTCATTGTACGGCGATTGTTTGATAGCAAGGTGAGCTCTAGTGCTTGCTCGAACTGCTGAAGCTTGTCCAGAATGCGTACCTGACGCTCTCGTGCAGGGGGGAGTAGGCTTTCTCTGAAAAGTTCGAATGCCTGCTCGGGCATGTCAAAGCGCTCCAAATCGCGGGCAATGTGATTGATAAGCTGCTGGCGTTTTCGCTCAAGGGGCGGCCAGTGATAAGCCGATGGGATCACCTCGGCGAGAGTAACGATCTCAGGATGATCTTTGTTTTCCTTGGCTTGCCAGTAGTGATCACTTAGCGCTGACAGCTCTAGCCATTGCCGGATCTGGTCACGGTCGGTAAAAAGGCGACTATCTTTGTCAACAGAATAAGATTCAAATTGGTTCAGCCCAAGATCCGAGAGCACAAATTGGCTAAGATCCTGATGACGGTTACCAAAGAATAAAAGCAGGAATGTATCGAGATATTCCTGGTGGCAGATCTGTAATATATCTTGTTTGAATGCATCGAGCGCAGGAGTATGTTTGATGAGCTCTTGGACAAGTTCCGGCTTGCGGTATGACTTGTAAGGGGACAAGACTGGAAATAGTTTCAACAACTCTGGTTTTGTAAACAGTGCAACGATTTCTTCCTGCGGCCAATCGGAGCTATTGATTTCGATAAAGCCAACGTTATGCAGCTCCTCGGCTGCCAGACTAATATCACCTATTTCACTGTAGCCAAGTTTGTCACAACGGAAAAACAGCCCCTTTCGCGACAACAAGCGTATACAAAGCATCTGCGCGTTTACTGGCAACTGGCGAAACGTCTCGACCCAGGCAGCTTCTTTCTCGCAAAGCAGATCGCCGTAACGCTGACTGACCGAGTCGATTAGCTGGTGGAAGTTGCGAAGATAGTAATCCGGTGCGAGTAAAATCGTCTTCATGGCTTAAGCTTATACGCTATGTGCATTCATAATTCCTTCAATGGTTTACATCATGCACTGCTGATATGATGTTATCAATATTACTGTTGTTAAGGTCTGCTGTGTTTGCTTCACTAAAAATCATCTATCGTCTTTGTATTGTGCTTTTTCTTGTTTGTGTTGCTCTTCCTGTGTCAGCAAATACATCTGTGGCAGATGAGCCTGCTATTCTTGATAATATTCTCGGCGATATAGTCGGTGCGGTTTGTGTTATCCGTCATGATAATAAAATGATCATGTTATCTGAGGTTATCACTAAAAAGATGTCGCTGCCCGGTGGCTATATTGATAAAGGAGATACCCCGAGGCAGGCGGCAGTACGTGAAGCGTTGGAAGAAACAGGTATTAATGTGAAGGTCGTAGATTTGCTGCAATATCGTGGCCGTGCTGCGATTTACAGCTGTGTTGCTGAATCTCCGATCTTGGTTTCATCGTTCAAAGACAAGACGGGTTATCCGATTGTGGCATCATGGTTAGCCAAGCATTACGCCAAGGAAGTTCGACGCGTCTACCTTATCGACCCGGACTCCATTGACCCTGAAGAATACCGCTATAAAAAAAAGATGCCATGTTACTTGCGGGCTGGATAGCAAAGACACCCTCGAGCGATATCGAAATTTATTCAGACCTGAGCGGGCAGGTAAATTCGTTGCATCGGTTAGAGCTCGAATGGGTTGCTCAGCTACAGCAGTCGGTAAGATCGTGGCCCGAGACTTATCAAACCATATTTGACGGCATTATGGCTGTAGTGAATCTACCGGGTGAGCCGTTGTTTATTGCCCTGCTGCTAATTGTTGTTGCTGGGCTTTATGGCCCGACAGGCTTGCTCCAACTGGCGGTTGTACTGTTGCTGGCGACTTTTACTAGTGGTTTGATCAAAATGGGGCTGGCGTCTCCTCGTCCATCGGACATTATGCCTGAGCTGCAGCAAATCAACGCCTATGGCTTCGGCTTCCCGAGTGGGCACACACTTATGGCGACCATGCTGTGGGGATTGTGCTGGTATGCACTGGGCAAACGAGTCAGCAAGGCGGTTAAATGGTTATCTTTACCGTTTTTCTTGGTGCTTATTGTAGGCCAGGCCGTTGCTCGAGTTTGGTACGGGGTCCATTTTGTCAGCGATACTGTTGCCAGCGTTCTGCTGGGGTTGGTATTTGTGGCGGCTTTGATTGTTTGGCACTCGGCTGCAAAATTTTCGCTACAGGAAGCAATCATCAGCCGATGGTTCTGGTTATCGGTAACCCTCGTTGTTGGTATTGTGGCTGGGCTTAGTTTGGCACCTCTGCATACCTATCTTTTTGCTATTTTGCTAGGGATTGTCCTGAGTGTCGAACTTATACCGCAAAGCCCCGTTGCAACAACACGTATGATGCGCCTGAAGATGGCGGGAATAATGCTCATAGGGTTGGTAGTTATCGGTGCCAGCGTTGAACTGTTGGCTGATCTATCGTCGGTGAGCTTAGTTGTTTTGGTTATTCGAGGTACTGGATGGACACTTGGTGCAATTTGGCTTATTGCTGGTTCTTCGTCTCTCTTGAAAAGATTGAAATAAAATACCGGCGTTAAGCAGGGTTTTATGTTGTTGCTCTCTGTCACACTTTGTTTCATATTCGTAGTGAGGTAAAGTGAATGCAAACGATTTATAAGAGAGCCCAGTAGCCGTAGGATACGGCAGTACTACTGGACAAGGAGAGCAATGTTACCTGTACTAACACATCAGAATAGTATCGACGATGTCGTGCTGTCATATCTGAGCGAGTTGGAGAATGCCGGTTTTGCCGGTGATATCGAGCAAAACTATGCCAGCCGATTGGCTGTGGCGACTGATAACAGTGTTTATCAGCAGTTGCCGCAGGCGGTGGTTCTCCCTCGCACCACGGATGATCTCATCTTGATTGGCCAAGTCGGCCAGAATCCTAATTTTAAGCAAGTGACTTTTTCCGCCCGTGGCGGCGGCACTGGAACTAACGGTCAGTCACTGACGCCGGGGATCGTCGTTGATCTGTCTCGATATATGAATCAAATCATTGAGGTGGATCCCGAGCAAGGCTGGGTACGAGTTCAGACCGGAGTTGTAAAGGATCAACTTAACGACGCCCTACGTCCTTATGGTTACTTCTTTTCGCCGGATCTTTCGACCAGTAATCGCGCCACTATTGGTGGAATGATTAATACTGATGCTTCAGGGCAGGGTTCGTTAAAATATGGCAAGACTTCTGATCATGTAATCTCGTTGAAAGCCGTTTTGGTTGACGGTTCGGTACTCGATACAGCCCCTCTTGCTGAGGAAGCGCTGCTTGCTTCGTCTCACGGAGATGATTTGGCCAGCACGGCGATGCGGGTGTCATCTCAGGTTTGTCGGGATAAGCGTCAGCAAATTGTCGATAAATTCCCGCCGTTAAACCGCTTTCTTACTGGCTACGATCTCAATAACGTGTTCGATGAAGAGCTCACTGAGTTCGATATTGCCCGCCTGCTTTGTGGCGCGGAAGGTTCGCTAGCCTTTATTGCAGAGGCGAAGCTCAATATCACGCCGCTCCCCAAATCTCGTACCTTGGTCAATATCAAATACGATAGTTTCGATTCGGCCCTGCGCAATGCGCCAATGATGGTTGACGCGCAGGCGCTATCGGTTGAAACGGTTGACTCGCGGGTATTGAATCTGGCTAAGCAGGACATTGTTTGGCATACCGTCAGCGATCTTCTGACAGATGTGCCCGGCAAAGAGCTGCTGGGCATCAATATGGTTGAGTTCGCCAGCAATGATCCCGAAGAAAACCAGCGTCAGGTAGAAGGACTCTGTGCGCAGCTTGATGAATTGATAGCGAAAGAGCAGAGTGGTGTGATTGGCTATCAGGTCTGCGATGATCTTGCCAGTATCCAGAAAATCTATGGGATGCGCAAAAAGGCAGTTGGTTTGCTGGGGGCGGTGAAAGGCAGTAAAAAGCCGGTCGCCTTTGCCGAGGACACTTGCGTCCCGCCAGAAAACCTAGCTGATTTTATTACGGAATTCCGTCAGTTACTTGATGAAAAGCAGCTTGATTACGGCATGTTTGGACATGTTGATGCCGGGGTACTCCATGTTCGTCCGGCGTTGGATATGTGCGATCCGGATCAAGAACGCTTGATGAAGGAGGTCTCCGATCAGGTTGTTGCTCTGGTGGCGAAATACGGCGGCTTGATGTGGGGCGAGCACGGCAAAGGCTTTCGTTCGGAATACGGACCAGCATTTTTTTTGGCGATGAGCTGTTTGCCGAACTGAGACGAGTCAAAGCTGCATTCGATCCGGATAACCGGATGAACCCAGGCAAGATTTGTACACCGCTTGATAGCGATGCCGAGCTGGTGAAAGTAGACGGGGTGAAGCGGGGTTTTTATGATCGCCAGATCCCGGTGAAAGTTCGCGATAGCTTCAAGCAGGCGATGGAGTGTAACGGAAACGGCTTGTGCTTTAACTACGATGTTAACTCGCCGATGTGCCCATCGATGAAGATCACGGCTGATCGCCGCCACTCTCCGAAAGGCCGCGCCGGTTTAGTACGAGAATGGCTACGTCAGTTGTCTGAGCTGGGGATTGATCCGATTAAGCTCGAAACGGAACTGATGAGCCAGTCACCAACGGTTAAGCAGATCATCGACCGCTTTAGAAACACGTTTGGCTCGGCCAAAAGTGACTATGACTTCTCCCACGAAGTGATGGAAGCGATGAACGGCTGTCTGGCCTGTAAGGCGTGCGCCAGTCAGTGTCCGATTAAAGTGGATGTCCCAAGCTTCCGCTCACGCTTCATGAACCTTTATTACAGCCGCTATCAGCGTCCGGTGAAAGATTACTTGGTCGCTTATGTCGAAAGCTATTTACCCTTGATGGCAAAAGCCCCTGTAACGTTTAATGCGGTTATGCGCCCGTCATGGTCGAAAAAGCTGACAGAGAAAGCTATTGGCTATGTAGATATGCCGGCGTTATCAGTCCCCACCTTGATGGAAGGGCTGGACGGCCATCATGCAACGCGTTTCGATTTGCAGTGGTTGCAGGCATTGTCTGAACATGAACGTAAGGACTATGTTCTGATTGTCCAGGATCCGTTTACCAGCTTTTACGACGCTGATGTGGTACGAGATTTTGTCTACTTAATCGAAAAGTTGGGCAAAAAGCCGATGCTGGTTCCGTTCAAGCCAAATGGCAAGGCACAGCATGTTAAGGGGTTCTTGCGCCAGTTTGCCAAGACGGCCCGCAATACTGCTGACTTCTTGAATCAGCTGTCGAGCCTTGGTATTCCGCTGGTGGGTGTCGATCCGGCTCTGGTACTGTGTTACCGGGATGAATATGAAGAAATGCTCGGTGACAAACGGGGAGACTTTCATGTCCAGACGGCACATGAATGGCTTCAGCCGTTATTGCCCTCGTTGCCTTCCTATTCGTTACGAGAAGACGATCGGTGGTACTTGTTTGCCCATTGTACCGAAAAGACGAAAATGCCCAATGCCGAGAAAGAATGGGCTGAAATCTTTGCTCAGTTTGGCGCCAATCTGATGCCTGTATCTGTTGGGTGTTGCGGTATGGCAGGTACTTTTGGTCACGAGAAAGACAAGCTGGAAATGTCCCGTGGTGTATATGATTTGAGCTGGCAGCCAAATCTTGAACAGCTGGATACCGAAAGGTGCATGGCAACGGGGTACTCTTGTCGTAGCCAGGTCAAACGATTCGAACATATTAAAATGAAACATCCGGTGCAGGCGTTGCTACGTATAGTTAATAACCGAGCATAAGAACGGATTGCTATTTGGATGTACGATTAAGCGAGAACCAAGGTTCTCGCTTAATTTTTTTGTATTTCGGGTAAGTGATCTGACGATGCTGCTATCACTCGTCCGGGCACAGCCAGCGGTAGACAATCCCCGCCGCCACAGCACCAAATATCGGTGCTACCCAGAATAGCCATAGCTGAGCCATGGCCCAGTCACCGACCATTATGGCGGGACCTGTACTACGGGCAGGGTTTACGGAAGTATTGGTGACCGGGATGCTGATTAAGTGGATTAGCACCAGGGCTAAACCGATAGTCAACCCAGCCATCGAGGGGGTAGCCAGCTTGTGGGTGACACCTAGGATCACAATAAGGAACATGAAGGTCATGACAAATTCGGTAAGAAAGCCGGATAGCATGGAATAGCCGCCAGGAGAATGATCGCCATAGCCATTCGAGGCTAGCCCGCCAGCGAGATCGAACCCGGCCTGCCCACTGGCAATGATATAGAGAACAAAGGCACCGAACATTGCTCCTAGAACCTGAAAAATAATGTACGGGGCGACTTCGTTAGCAGGAAAGCGACCGCCGGACCATAGTCCGACAGTGACTGCCGGATTTAGGTGGCAACCAGAAATATGGCCAATGGCATAAGCATGGTGACAACGGTTAAACCAAAGGCAAAAGAAACACCCAGTAGCCCGATCCCGACATCAGGAAAAGCAGCGGCTAATACTGCGCTGCCACAGCCTCCCAATACTAACCAGAATGTTCCGATAAACTCAGCCACAAGCTTTTTAATCATTGTTACTATCCTCACAGGATGGGGAAGTGTTTGTCAGAGTATAGAAATGGAACTGGCTGATTAAAGGCTCAAAAATGGAAAAAGTCGTGAATAATAGGTTTATCTAGCGATTGGCTTCCAGTAAATAACTTTCAAGCTGATCAGATAGCCATTCAATTACAGCTCCTCGCCGAGTATCACTGTCTACAATTTCACCATAAGGTTGCCAATTCATTGCTTTGTTGTGCTTAAGAACCGTGATGGCCCCTTCTCGTAGGTGTTTATTGATTAATAAAGCTGGCACATAAGACCATCCTGAACCGTCAAGAACAGCGTCACGAAGATGCTCATAAAAGGGGAGGGCGATAAAATTACTGGAACGTGGCGTTGCTGCTTTTAGGCTCTCATCATCGACATAGGCAAGTGCGATCTCAGTATAACGTTCCAGATCGGAGCTATTCACCTTCCGCAAGCGGCTCAACGGGTGATCTTTGTGGGCGACTGACATCATATGTATTTGCCCTAGTTCGTGGTGATGTACCCGTGGGATCCGGTGGTCGTCAGGTAGAAGACTGTATGCGACGTCAATAATATTTTGCTGTACCATTTGTTCTAGCTCAGGTGGCGGAGCAACATAAATCGATATACTTGTGCTCGGAAACCGCTCACTTATTTGCTGAACTAATTGGCGCCAGAGCGATTCCGGTAGGGCATCATCTCTAGCAATACGTAATGACGACTCAACACCGCCAAGGTGCTGGGTGCATTTAGTTTGAATATCACTGGCAATCATCAGAAGACGCTCACAGTCATTGGCTATTGCTTCTCCAATATCAGTCAGCTGAACTTTGTTTCCTGTTCGGTCTAACAGCCGGACACCTAACTCATCTTCGAACGCACTTAAAGCTGCACTAACGGTAGTGCGGCTTTTATTGAGTTTTCGGGCGGCTTCGGCAATAGAGCCACTCTGGCTGATAAGAATGAACATTTCTATTTGGTTGATTTTCACGAAAGTGCCTTATTGATGCTTTATGTCGTTTACCGTTTTAGCCTTGTCGACGAAAAAAAATCGTCGCTGAGTGATTATAGCAAGTAAGAATGGCAGGTTATGATGGCTATAACTGGATTAAGAAAAGAATAACCGACGAAAAAAAAGTGTCGGATGATAGAGGTGAATATGACTTGTAATGTGCAGCTTGAACGTCAGCTGCTTCAGTTTTCGACCTTTTCCTCGTTCCTATTTGCCATTATGGGGATTGGGCTTGGGGTCTGGATGGGGTCACTGGTTATTGTTTTTGACGGAGCATATTCGTTTATTAGTCTGGCGTTGACACTGGTGTCTCTTGTTGCCGCTATTTATATCCGCCAACCTGAAACCGCAATGAAACCGCAGCAAGTCGCTAAAATAGAGCCATCGGTGATTGCTTTTAAAGGGATTGTGATCACCGCGATGTGTTGTATCTCATTCGGCACCGCGTTATTGCCATATTTAACGGCGGTCGTGAGGTCGATACCGGACTCGCACTTCTTTTTGGAGTGATTAATATCGTTGGGTGTCTGGCAACTATCTGGGTGATGACTAAGAAAGGAAAGCTGGCCAATTCAGCATTGGTGGAAGCAGAAGTTAAACAGTGGGTTATGGATACTGTTATTAGCGGAGCCGTCATGGGCGGATTTATTATCGCAACCATCATGAAATATACGGATTACGCGCAATATGCTGTCTATGCCGATCCGGTGATGGTCGTGCTCGCGTCTATCTATTTTGTTATCGTGCCGCTAAAAATGGTTCACAGCGCAGTTAACGATCTTCGTGCTCTTTCCGCTGAACAAGAAAATGAGGGTGCCATTGGTGCAGTAATCAAATAATAGTTCAGTGAGAGCGAAGGTAACCGTTAAGTAAGAATAGAGTGGACGGGAAGCAGTGAAGGGCTTCCCGTTCTTATTTTATTTACGGCCAAGGAGTAGAGTATCTTCAATCTCTCGGAAGTAGTTTGCCGTATTGATGAGTGAAGTCGCTGTCAGTGCCGGTACACCATATATTTCAACATCGACATTAAACTTAGACTGCACTTTTTCAACGAGAAGATCGAAGTCACCATCACCAGAAAGCAGAATAATCCGGTCAACATCCGGAACATGCTCAATGACATCAAGGGTGATCCCTACATCCCAGTCACCTTTTGCCGACCCGTCGCTACGCTGGATAAACGGTTTGAGTTTCACTTCAAAGCCAATACCCCTCAGGATATTTTGAAACTGACGCTGCTTTTCATCACCTCGGTGAATAGCATAAGCATAGGCAGCAACGACCTCTCGCCCCTGGGTGGCTTCAGCCCAAAATGCGTTGTAATCAAAGTTACAACCATAAGTGTCTTTGACGGTGTAGTAGATGTTTTGCACATCGACGAAAATAGCGACTTTTTCCACAATAACTCTGACCATATGAATGACAACACACAGAGTGCCTATTTACGACTAAAAACTCAAGCCAGATAGATTAGATCTGGCAATATTATTAGGGCCTGTTTATCTTTCAGCACCACCAGCAGGAAAGGCGATGAAAGGTTATCACCTAGTACTTGTAGATAAGATAGAAAAATGTGACAGTAAACCCAATGACAAGTCATAGCTGATGATTAAAACTTTTAAATAAGACGATGATGATGAAGAAAACCCTGGCGGCTAGCTCTTACTTACTTCAACAACTGCTTTTGCTCAGAGTTGCCCTGTTGATGTGCAGAATGATATCCATATTGCCGGTGAGCAGGTGTCGGTTTATCAAGGTGGTGAGCCTAAGATGATGATTGATGAAAATAATCAGGTCTACATCAATAGTAAGCGTCTGAAGTTGGATGCAATTCAACAGAAAGCTGTTGATGCCTATAGCCACGGAGTAAAAGAGTACCTGCCTAAGATGGCTGATATTGCCGATGATGGTGTCGGTATTGCCTCTGACATACTGAATGAAGTCTCTGCACGTTTTGACTCGAAAGAATCTTTTGCCAAGGTAGAAGCCCTGATTGATGACTATAGCCAACAGGCGCAGCAAAAATTTTACCAGGATGGTGAATTTGTGATGCCAGCTGATATGTTTGAAAATGTTGATTCTGGCTGGAAACAAGAATTTGAACAAGCAATGAAACATGTCAGTATCGAGTCTCTGTCAGGTTTATTTTCTGCTTTATCTCAAGAAATGAAAAACGGTGAGTTAAATTTTTCTGAGCTTCAGGAGCAATTTTCCGAACTGAAGGTGAAGATTGAAGAAAAAGTACGTGCTCGTTCTGGTGAGATAACAACAAAAGCCAACGATTTATGTGACTCAATAAAAGGGCTTGCAGAAGAAGAAAAAGAATTACACCGCGTGGTTCCAGCATTGAAAGATTACCAGATGTTCGAAATCTAGGTTTTGTCATTGTACTGTAAGTAAACAATAACATTGTTAGTAATGAATGCTATTCGTGTCCATGAATAGCATTTTTCTCTTGTTGTTAATTCATCCTTCTAATGTCCATACCTCCTACTTTGTAAAATATTCCTCTTACTACCTCATGATTATGTAGTGAGGTTATTGATTACAAAAAGGTTAATTGTTATTGATATGCGCTATATAAGATAAGTGTAAATAAATAGGTTGGCTATAGGTGTACGAGAATGAGGAGTACGAAACTATTTCTTTGATAGTGGCATTTCTAAACAAGATAGGGCTCTTCGTCGAATATATATCAATTGATGATTCGCCCATATCAGGTGTTTTTCTTGCTGATGGGAAGCTTTATGTCGATAGAGATAAGTTGTTATATCCGGGGGGAGATACTTTTTAAAGCGGGGCAGATGGCAGTTGTTCCCTTTGCTCAACGTGTTCAGCTTAATAATGAAAACGCATATGAATCACCTGATGAAATGATGGTCATAGCCTGGTGCTGGGCAGCGTTAATTCACCTGGATCTATCACCCGACGTTATCTTTTATAATCGAAATAGTTCGTGTCCCACAGAGGTCATCGACAAGTTTAATACAGGTCGTTTTTGGGGAGTGCCGCTACTACAGTGGGCAGGAATGAGCAATGAGCCGACCCGAGCCTTGGGCGGGGAGATGATTGTGTTTCCGGCAATGATAAAATGGCTAAGAGATTAATACCGTTTGTTAAGCCTATTGATTTAACGAGCAAAATTAATTTCTTAAGTGTGTTAGGGTAGTGACATATGGTCAGTTCGCTATCGAAGGTGAGAATATGTTAAAAATCGCCGTTATCATTGTCTTGTTGCTACTGGCTTTTCTGGCGACCAAGTATTTAGATGACAACGCCAGAAGAAAGTATTGATAGGGCTTGGTATTGTTATTGGTTGCTCTGTTGTTTTCTTTATGGCTTCTGAGTTATTTCGCTAGAGCCCAGCTCCAGATAAAGCAAAGCCCGCTATCGTTGCGGGCTTTGTTGTATTACGCATTAATAATGATTTTAGTCGCTAGCGTGCCTTAGCTCGGCTACGGTTTGGCTTTCCGCCTTGGCTTTGTCCTTGCCCTTGGCGCTGACCGGATGTTGGCTTGCCATTACGATTCGGACGGCCAGAACTGTTACCGTTACCTGACGGTTGTCCTGCAGCCTTACCACCGGTCTTATTTCTGTTACCTTGCTGGCTTTGGTTGCCATTTTTATTGCCGGTGGTTCGGTTACCTGGCTTGCGCTTGCCATCATTTCGAATATCTGGCTGATTCGGATGCTTAGTCGCGAAACGTTTTGCACCGTGGCGGCCTGAGCCCCGTCGCTGTGCCGGAGTCAGTTCAGCGTCACTGCCTTCTTCTGGCACTAAGCAGTTTGGTCGTTCGCCAATTAAGTACTTCTTACCCATGTTGACTAAGGCTTCACGGATCAATGGCCAGTTTACTGGATCGTGATAACGAAGTAGTGCTTTATGCAAGCGACGTTGACGCTCACCTTTGGCAACAAACAGGTCTTCACGTTTTTTTTATACTTAACACGCTTCAGCGGGTTAGTTTCAGAGTGGTACATCGCCGTTGCATTACACATAGGTGATGGGTAGAAGTTTTGTACCTGATCACACTGGTACTCATTCTTCTTCAACCAAAGTGCAAGGTTTAGCATGTCCTCATCGGTTGAACCTGGATGCGCAGAAATAAAGTAAGGAATCAGGTATTGTTTTTTTTACCTGCTTCACGGTTGTACTTCTCAAACAGTTCTTTGAAGCGATCATATTTGCCCATACCTGGCTTCATCATCAGATCAAGCGTGCCTTTCTCGGTATGTTCAGGGGCAATTTTCAAATAACCACCCACATGGTGAGTCACTAGTTCACGAATGTACTCTGGTGATTCAATAGCTAAATCGTAACGCACACCAGAGGCTATCAGGATTTTTTTTGATCCCTTTAACTTCACGCGCTTTACGGTATAAATCGATTGTGTGTTTATGATCTGTATTTAGCTTTTTACAAATATCAGGGTAGATACATGCAGGGCGACGACAGTTCGCCTCCGCTTTTGGATCAGCACAACCAAGGCGATACATATTGGCCGTCGGGCCACCTAGATCTGAAATCGTACCGGTAAAGCCGGGAACTTTATCGCGAATTTCTTCTAGTTCGTTAATGATCGACTCTTGCGAACGGTTTTGGATAATGCGTCCTTCATGTTCTGTAATAGAACAGAACGAACAACCACCAAAACAACCACGCATGATATTCACGGATGTTTTGATCATGTCATACGCTGGGATCTTCGCTTTGCCGTATGAAGGGTGTGGAACACGCGCAAAATACAGTCCAAATACATAATCCATTTCTTCCGTTGTGAGCGGAATTGGTGGCTTATTGATCCACAGTTCACGATCAGCGTGCTTCTGGATGAGCGCGCGCGATGAATGCGGGTTCGTTTCTAGGTGCATCACACGACTTGCGTGTGCATATAGAATACGGTCGTTACGCAGTTTTTCGTAAGACGGTAAACGTACCGCTGTGCTCTTCGAGTCATGACGAGATGGCTGAATATGAACCACTTGCTGAACTGGTTGCGCTTCTGCTTGTTCTTTCTTATTGGTTTCACATGCTTCTTCAGTCGCATACGGGTTCGGCATTTGCATTGCGCGGCCCGGCTTTTCAATACGGCTTGAATCAATCTCTTTATAGCCAGCTGGTAGTTCGCGCATCATTACCGCAGTACCAGCAATAAATTGCATCTCTTCCAGTGTTTTACCATTAGCAAGGCTATGTGCGACTTCTACTAATGCACGTTCGGCGTTACCAAACAATAGAATGTCAGCTTTGGCATCAGCTAGCACTGAGCGACGTACTTTGTCTGACCAGTAATCGTAGTGTGCTAAGCGGCGCAGGCTGGCTTCGATACCGCCCAGAACAATCGGAGTCTCTTTGTATGCTTCACGACAGCGCTGCGAGTAGACCAATACCGCACGATCAGGACGTTTGCCACCTTCGTTGTTCGGTGTATACGCATCATCATGACGTAGCTTGCGGTCAGCCGTATAACGGTTGATCATCGAATCCATGTTACCGGCAGTGATGCCAAAAAAAATAGATTAGGCTGGCCAAGTTCCATGAAGGCATCTTTGTTATCCCACTTAGGTTGGGAAATGATACCGACACGAAAGCCTTGCGCTTCTAACAAACGGCCAATAATAGCCATACCAAAGCTAGGGTGATCAACATAAGCATCACCAGTAACGATAATAATGTCGCAGCTATCCCAGCCAAGTGCATCCATTTCCGCACGTGTTGTCGGTAGGAACGGCGCAGTGCCGTAGCATTCAGCCAGTATTTGGGATAGCTAGTTATTGGTGTTACATCAGTGTGCATACATTGGCCTCAATCTTAGAAGGCGGGAATTATAGCCGCTCGGTAAATAACTGGCTAGCCCTGATATTCTCTGGACTTGAGTAATAGTTACGGCATGAGAAATGGCTGGATTAATCTTAGCCTGAATTTGGGATGTTTCGTCGATTCTTTACCGGAATAACTGATGTCTCAGCGTGGCGAAAAGCAAGAGCATTCTCCCTAAGAGTAACAGTTCGCTTAGATTAAGAGGGAGACAGAACAGATGAGTCCGTTGACCATCCATTTGGAAACACCGCTTTTGTTGTTTAGTGGCTGATTTAATTATAATAAACACTCAATTTTTATCTTTTTTTTCATTTTATGTCGGTAGAGAAGCCATTATTATTCCACTCAAGCCTACCGATAAAAACTTAATCATGCGATTTGATTTCAAAGTTTTAACGATAAATCTTAAAGCATTATTTTTATTAACTGCTTGTTCTAGCTATTCTAGTAAGATTAAGGATCTCAGCTTTCAGGCAGTTCTAGGCCATGCAGTCGCGCAAAATAATTTTTGCGTTATGTACCATTGAGCATCTTAAAACTTAATAAGTTGCTGCATTTGATACAGTTTCGATGTTTTGCTAAGAATCAAAATCAGTTTCAGATTTTGAGGTGTTAGCTTTAAGGAATTAAGAAATATAATGATACAAGTAAGAAGATTAAAAATAGGTGATTCATTAGAGTTGTGGCAACTCAAAGTGAAAACAATTAAGAAAGTAAACATCAAAGACTACTCTAAAGAACAAATACAGGCATGGGCTCCAGATGAGTATAATCCAGAGAAATGGTTAAAACGAATTCAAGGCATGAATCCATTCATTGCAGAAATAGACGGGAAGATAGTTGGTTTTGCTGATATTCAAGATGATGGTTACATTGACCATTTCTTCTGTCATAACGAGTTTCAAGGACAAGGTATTGGTAAAGTGTTAATGCAACACATAATGGAAAAGAGTAAAGAAAAATCGATACCTCGCGTTTATTCACATGTAAGCATAACGGCTAAGCCTTTCTTTGAAATATTTGGATTTAATGTAGTTAAGCAACAATCCATGAAAATCGGGAATCAAACATTAACCAATTATGTAATGGAGAAAATAACTGAGTAGCTAACATAGCACTTCAACTAACCACAAGTGTGCACTTACAGCCTTATCAGCGCATAACAAAAGTATCAAGGTGATGCGTTTGACTCGGCAGTTTTTGGTTCGAAGTTCAGTGGGCTTGGTGTGTTAGTCGTTGCGCACCTTGTGCCCGGCGCTGGGGAATCCCCACAAAATCATGAATGATTCTTTATGATTAGGTTCGCTACATGTATTCGTTTGCTTGGCTTATGGGATTGATTGTTCAAAGCTTTATGTCGTATTTGAACATCAAACAACCTACTTTCTAACTCCTGTGTTTGTGGCGAATGTATTAGATTTGTAGATGGTTTTCGTGTCTACTTATTGAGTTGAAAGGGAATTTTGTGGGGATTCCTGAGTGCCCGGCGTTAGAGCTTAAAAAAAAGTAACCGACATGAGTAGGGAAGGTATATGGAACCAGTTGAGACTGGAAAGAAATACAACAAAATATCAGGCATTTATCAAAGTGAATTACTTAGTTCAAATTATGGTCTTGCCCAAGTTAAGCGAGCAATATCATTTGTAAATGTTACAGGATCTGCGTTAGATGTCGGCTGTGGTGTTGGGGGGCGAATTGTAGATGAACTTGAAATTTCTGGTTTTGTAATCACAGGTATTGATGTTTCTCGCTCAATGGTCGCACTAGCTCAGGAGTCACATCCGAAAGTTCACTTTGAAATTGCAGATATTTGTAGCTGGCAAACGCAGCAGTCTTTTGACTTTATCGTTGCTTGGGACAGCCTTTTTCATCTACCTCTTAGTCAACACGAGGTTGTGTTAAAAAAAATTGTGTAGCTTGCTAACATCAGGCGGGGTTTTGATATACACGTTCGGTAATGACATCGGCGAGCATATATCAAACTGGCATAATGATACGTTCTACTACAGTTCCATTGGTCTTAACCGTAACTTACAAGTTTTAATAGATAGTGGACTTGATGTTATGCATATGGAGTTAGATCAGTATCCTGAAAAGCATGTATATGTTGTAGCAAAAAAAAGCCCTAACAAACGACGATTGTGACGCGTTATGCTCGGCGGTTTTGGTATGAAGTATTCGTTCGGTGGGGCATACCGTATTGCAGGCGTTATTATCCAGGGAGTAAATATGAACAAAAGGGAACATTGATATTCTTCTGTGGGAAAATGGGTGCAGGGAAATCAACGAAATCAAAGCTTATGGCGTCTGAAAGCAATGCTGTACTACTAACTGAAGATGAATGGTTATCGTCCTTATATCCTCACCAAATATCCTCGTTTGATGACTACCTAAAATATTCAGCCCAACTGAAGCCATTGGTTAAATCACATGTACAAAATATTCTTTCTACTGGCACAAGTGTTGTTATGGATTTTCCAGCAAACACCGTTGGTCAAAGAAGGTGGTTTTTAAACTTAGCGTCAGAAATCGGAGCTAACCATCAACTCGTGTATGTCGACGTTAGTGATGAGCAGTGTTTAAAGCAAATAAGTCAAAGACGCATCGAACAACCAGAAAGGGCTGCATTCGATACAAAAGCTGTATTTACTCAGGTGACAAAGTTTTTTTTGAAGCTCCTAGTCAAAGTGAAGGCTTAAACATTATCGAAGTAATTTGAAATACATAACAAAAACATAGGTTGACGAGATTTTCTTCGATGTTTTGGTATGGGTTTAATCTGGCATGCCGCGAGTTCGACATATCTGGATCTCTCAGTGATCTTGTTTAAGCCTAGGTGTTATTTAGTAGCAATAATGAGGCGATACTAAATCATCAGTAACTCGTATTTCTATCCTTTTTTTTGATGCCTGTAAACCGAAGGACTTTAGCTCTGATTATGGGGTAAAAAGGGCACTTTAAATCAAGACAAATAGTGATGCTTATACCTATAACTGTTTGATTAACATTGGTTTTGATCGTTTTTAATGTAAAATCGGCCTCAAGCATAGGATTGAGACCGATTATGAAGCGACCCAATATCACTCAAATCAGCTTGAACGATCAACACTACGATGTTTTTCAGGTTTTATCGCTATAGTTAGTCGTTATCGGTATAAAGCTCGTTCGGTTCTTAAACCCTTAATCAGGCTGACGCACATCAGTAACAGAACAAAGGTGAATGGCAGGGCGGTTGCAACCACGCCAGACTGTAATGCCTGAAGCGCTTCTTTACCGCCAATCCAAAGCATGACTGCTGCGATGGCACCCTCTACCGTTGCCCAGAAGATTCTCTGCGGAATAGGTGCATCTACCTTGCCACCAGCCGTGATACTGTCGATCACCAGCGAGCCTGAATCAGACGAGGTGACGAAGAAAATCAGTACCAATAAAATCGAAATGACAGAAATTGCAGAGCCAAATGGTAGGGCATCGTATACATGGAACAGGGTGAGTGAAATATCAGTCAAACCACTAGCACCCAGCTCACCGACCTTGTTAACCACCTGATCGATAGCTATTCCGCCGAAAATAGACATCCAAATTATGGTCATCAGAGTTGGAATAAAGGTCACTGCAAACAGGAATTCGCGTACTGTACGACCTTTAGAGATACGGGCAATAAACATACCAACAAATGGTGACCATGAAATCCACCACGCCCAGTAGAATACTGTCCAGCCGTGCATCCATGTAGTGTCTTCACGACCATGGGGGTTGCTTAGGCCAATGATATTTTCTACGTAAGCCATGAATGTTTCTGGAATCGAATTCACCACAATATCAAAGCTGACGAAAGTAACGAACACCAGCAGGGCTAATGCAAACAGCATATTGATATTACTCAGTACCTTAACGCCGCCATCGATACCACGAACAACAGAGAAAATGGCAATCAACGTCACGAATGCAATGACGACAAGCTGCATACCAATGCCGCCATCCGTCCCAAATACGTGGTTGATACCGCTGGTGGCCTGCTGTGCCCCCAACCCAAGGGAGGTTGCCAAACCAAACAGGGTACCAGTACTGACCATAATATCGACGATATGACCT
>LLEN01000079.1_pt1 | contig 20712 bp, 26 predicted proteins | sample 595881 | NCBI WGS metagenome assembly LLEN01 (sample SAMN02919314, study PRJNA255460) | bioreactor metagenome | biome: chemostat; feature: culture 2012_10.3; material: sediment; isolation source: day86 10degC chemostat 2012 inoculated with Wadden Sea sediment taken from... | place: Germany: Bremen ...
GGAGCGCCGTGATAGTGATAAATGAATTTCTTTGAGTTGCATTCTCAATTATGCATTGTGACAATGGGTTATTGGCGATTTCATACCGATCGGTGAGATTGGTATACACTAGAATAGATAGGAGTAGTGCGATGTTAGCTCACGCAATGGTTGAAAAACTTAACGAGCAAATCAACTTGGAGTTCTTTTCCTCTAACCTTTACCTGCAGATGAGTGCTTGGTGCGAGGACAAGGGTTTTGAAGGAGCGGCTGAGTTTCTGCGTGCCCATGCTGTTGAAGAAATGGAACACATGCAGCGTCTATTCACTTACGTGAGTGAAACGGGGGCGATGCCAATCCTAGGTGTGATTGAAGCGCCTAAGCATGAGTTCTCATCGCTGGGGGATGTTTTCCGCGAAACATATGAGCACGAGCAGCTAATCACTGACAAAATTAACAAACTGGCTCATGTCGCGTTTACAACCCAGGACTACTCCACCTTTAACTTCTTACAGTGGTATGTTGCAGAGCAACACGAAGAAGAAAAACTGTTTAAAGGTATTTTGGATAAGATTGAGCTGGTTGGTGAAGATGGCAAGGCATTGTTCTTCATCGATAAAGATCTTGCTGCGATGGCAAAAGCTGAGTCTACATCGGTAATGGATACACAGGCTGGCTAACAATGGCCTAGGGCGTGCCTGACACGCCCTTGAATCGCCCGGCCAGCATCTGAGTAAAGTTGTTCGGGGGTTATTATGAACATCAGTGGTGATGCACTTTTATTCGCTCTCTTTTTGGTTGCAGTCGTCAATGTATCTCGCTATATCAGTACGCTACGTACTCTGTTGGCGGTGATGCGCGAGTGCGATCCTCTTCTCTACCAACAGGTTGACGGACGGGGCTTTTTCTCTTCCCAAGGCAACGTCACCAAGCAAATTCGCCTGTTTCACTATATTCGCAGCCAGCAATACCAGAATCACCATGATCCGGTATTCATGGACAAATGTGTCAAAGTCCGCAAGCTGTTTATTCTGGCAAGTACCTATCTGATGGTTTTCTTTATTGCAATTTTTGTCGTGGCCTATCTGGGGATGTAGCCCTGCGGTAATACCTGTGGTGAAACGGCGAATAAGGATTGAATTTGGTATTCAGCTCCGGGCTAGGTAGAATAGCCTCGGTTTTGAGGGATGCAGGCCGCTTGGCTCTGGCATCCCTTTTTCATTGCTCTGCATAAATAGCAAAGTGGAATAACAGGTTAGCGAAAACGGTACTGAAATGGCAGACAAGTTTGATGTGGTGATTATAGGTGCAGGCGCTGCAGGGTTGATGTGCGCGGCAGAGGCCGGCAAGCGTGGTCGTTCGGTGCTGGTGGTTGATCATGGCAAAAAGCCGGGACGAAAAATTCTGATCTCCGGTGGTGGCCGCTGTAACTTTACCAATTATGATGTTGCAGCTAATAATTATGTCTGCCGAAATCCCCACTTTGTTAAATCGGCACTGTCCCAGTATACCCAGTGGGATTTTATCGCCATGGTCGCCAAGCATGAAATTGCCTATGAAGAGCGCGAGCACGGCCAGCTATTTTGTGAAGATTCTGCTAAGGATATCGTAAGCATGCTGTTGGCAGAGTGTGATCAGCCGACAATTGAGCAGCGTTACCGTTGCGATGTTCATGATATTTGCAAAACCGAAACCGGCTTCACCCTTAAGCTAAACACCACGGCAGTGGAATGCCACTCACTGGTTGTTGCGACCGGAGGCCTGTCGATGCCGAAGCTGGGTGCAACCCCATTCGGCTATCAGGTTGCGGAGCAGTTTGGGCTCAAGATGGTACCGACAACCGCTGGATTGGTGCCTTTTACCTTGCACAAGGAAGAAAAAGAGGCCTATGCGGAACTGTCGGGGATCGCGATCCCGGCGGCGTGTCGAGGCTGAAGACGGTACTACTTTTAAGGAAAACCTGCTGTTTACCCATCGTGGTTTGTCCGGTCCGGTGATCCTACAAATTTCTTCATACTGGACACCGGGTCAGAAGGTGACGGTTGATTTGTTGCCGGATTTGGATCTTGCCGAAACGTTGGCAGCCATGCGCGAGAAGCACCCGAACCAGAGCCTGAAGAATTCGTTGTCGCGCTTGTTGCCAAAGCGTCTAATTGAAGTGTTGATTGACCGTGGTGATATCCAGGACAAGCCGCTGAAACAGTTCAACCCGAAAGATATCGCGGCGATAGCGCCTACTTCCACCAGTGGCAAATTGGCCCGAACGGCACCGAAGGCTACCGTACTGCCGAAGTGACGCTGGGCGGGGTCGATACCAACGAGCTGTCATCGAAGACGATGGCCGCCAAGCAGGTTCCAGGGCTGTATTTTGTCGGCGAAGTCATGGATGTCAGCGGCTGGCTCGGTGGTTATAACTTCCAGTGGGCCTGGAGCTCGGGCTTCGTTGCTGGACAGCATGCTTAATTAAAAAAAATATGAAAACAAAAAAAACGGGAGCATGGCTCCCGTTTTTTTTGTTCCTGTATTGTTCAACGCCTCTGCTACGGCAACGATTTACTGTCGCCAGTGGGTGATAGGGCCTGCCATAAAATCTGAAATGCCCCCTCCTGATATTCGGGTTTGCTGGCTAAGTCCGGGCGTTCGGCAAACAGGTTGGCGGTAGCCAGATAGTGGCTGTGGCAGAAATTGAGCACCAGCTCGAGTGGCAGCGGTGCAAGCCGGTGTTGCTGCTGCGCCTGTTTGAACAGCTCAATTAAGAAGGCCATTGATGCTGCCATTAACTCCTGATGCTGGCTGATCCCAAACGTCGGATCATGGGCGACTTGCTGCATGAACTGCAGTTTCTCGGGGTTTTGCTGCGCCCACTGCAGGGCTTGCTGCCAGAAAAGGCGTACTTGGGTCTGAATATCCTCGTGTTCTTGCTGAAGCTGCATGGCCAGACCGAGCTCGGTTTTGACTTCGCTATACAGGGTAATGATTAAGATCTGCTTGCTGGCAAAATGGTGAAACAGGGTGCCGGTTGCGACATTCGCCTGCTTGGCAATATTGGCCGTTGAGGTAGCCTGAATGCCGTGCCGGACAAATAAGCTCAGGGCGGCGTCGAGAATGTTCTGTTTTTTTTGGTATTAGACATACTGGTTTCTAGGCTCGGTGCTTACGCGCTTGCTGTTGCAATTATATTAAGGATAGTCCCGGCCCTCCTGTGTGGGTTGCCGGGAAGGTGGCATTAGCGCAAGAAGAAGGTCAGCATTAGCTTTTGTATCCAGCCGCCATAGGGTGGGGTTGCTAGCTTGGTTGTGGTGAATTTACCACGGCTCAGTACTGTCTTGGCCTTGGAAAACGTCTGGAATCCTTCCTTGCCATGATAGTGCCCCATTCCCGAAGGACCGATCCCACCGAATGGCGCATCATGCGCGACATGCAGTACGGAGTCATTGATACACATCCCGCCGGCGTGGGTAGTCGTTTTTACCTGCTGTTGCAGTTCGGGATTTAGGCTCATCAGGTACAGTGCCAGCGGGCGCGGGCGCTGGCGGATGTAGTCCAATGCCTGGTCGATTTGCTGGTAGGGGATCACAGGAAGCAAGGGGCCGAAGATTTCTTCCTGCATCAAGGCCATGTTATCTGTCGTGTTGAGAACTAAATGGGTGATCATCCGGTGTTGCAGATCATCACGGGCTTGGGTGTGGCAGGGGATCACCTTTGCGCCCTGTTCCTTGGCTTCATCAAGCCAGTGGCTCAGCCGATCATACTGGCGAGAGTTTACTACCGAGCTGAAATCGTTGCTGGCAACGCCCTGCGGATACATTTTGCAAAACTGCTTTTGGTATTCAGCGACAAAGTCATCCACTTTCTCTTCGGGTACCAGCACATAGTCAGGTGCAACGCAGATCTGTCCGGCATTCAGGCTTTTGCCGTAAATCATCCGCTCAACGGCCAGATCCAGTGGTATATCCGGCGCGACCAGAGCTGGCGTCTTGCCACCCAGCTCCAGGGTGACTGGAGTCAGGTTGTCGGCGGCGGCACGCATGACGTGGCGTCCGACAGTGGTCGAACCGGTAAACAGCAGGTGGTCAAAGGGCAAGGCGGTAAAGGCTGCGGCAGTGTCAGCCTCTCCTTCGAAGACGGCAACTTCATCATGGCTGAAGATCTCGGAAAGCAGGCTACGTAATACCTTGTTGGTGGCGGGGGTGAACTCGCTCAGTTTGATCATTGCCCGGTTACCGGCTGCCAGTGCGGTGATCAGCGGACCGATACTCAGCATTACCGGGAAATTCCAGGGGACCACGATCCCAACCACCCCCAGCGGCTGGTACATCACTTCGACTTTGGCGGGTGCGAGCATCAGGCCGGTATGACGCGTGATGGCTTCATCCATTTTTTCAGGTGTTTGAGTGTGTAGTTGATGTTCATGACGCACGGCAGGATATCGGCCATCAGGGTGTCGTGGGTACTGCGTTGACCATAGTCTTGACTGAGCGCTTCGCACAGTGGCGTTTTAGCGTTGAGAATGGCACCTTTCAGTGCCTTTAGCGTATCGAGACGCTGCTGGAGGGAGGGCATTGGTTCGGCTGTGAACTTGTCTCGTTGAGACTGTAAGGTTTTTTTTCCATTACGACACTATCAATGTGATGCGTGCTTACCTCTTCGATTGCTGTCATTGCCTCTCTCCCTCAAGTTCTTCGGACGATAATAAATTTTTGTATGGAAACCGACTAGTCAGTCGGTTTTAGTATAGCCGATAAAACTGAACGGGGAGTGACTGAGGATTTTGTGTGCATGCTTTGGACGACAGGGCTTGGTCTAGTCGCTCGGGCCTTGGAACTTAGACAGCTACTATCTGGCATGGCCGCTTTTGTCAGCATGAAAAGTATCAAGAAATGCTTGGAAGTATACATTTAGCTGAGTGGCTTGCGCTGACTCGCCCAGTAAATTCAGCAGAGTTATGCCGGCTTCGCAAGTACAAAGGTTACCTGCCTGCTGGTTGCGGCGAAGCTGGTAGGCGGACATCGAGGTTGGAGTGAGGCTCAGGTGTGGCAGCTGTGACAGCCATGGGCTTTTCCGCACCATTTTTCTGGCTTCCTGCCAGGTGGCATCAAGCAGGATGAACAGGGGAAGCTTGCCTTCGGCAGGCTGGTATGCCGCTGCAGGGTGCTGATCATCACTGGGGAAAAGTAGCCATGGCTGGTTATTGGCTGCGCGGAGTTCCTCCAGCAGCGCTGAAGGCGGGTTGACCCGGTCCCAGGTATAACGCTGGCAGTTGGGCAGCGTACGCAGCATAAGATCGCCGGTATTGGTGTCCTTGTTGAGCTCTTTCGGGTGGGTCAGCAGAATAAATCGGACCTTGCAGCTCAATTGGGGTTCGGCATGGCAGATACAGTTGTATTGAAAGCCGCAGCGGGGGCAGGACATAGTGGGAACTCATGGTTGTTTTCGGCTGGCTGGGAGTGTGACATATCCCAGCCAGCGAGAGCAACTCACGAGAGCAATCCAGGGCTTGCCGGTGTGGTTATTGTTTTTTTTAGGCTCAGGCCGTCGCCACCCAGGTTAAAGGTCTGACCGTTCACCGTCTCTTCCTTGACCGTGATCTGGTTGCCTTCGAGGGTAAATACCCGTTCGCTGATCAGGCGTCGTCCCTGATGTTTGGTCATGACCACCTGCACGGTATTGTCGCTGCCTTGCTGCCAGAATCCGGTTTCGCTCAGGCTGGGTTCGCCGGAAGGATAGTCGTAGCGGGTGGTGGCCGAGTGATCCGGGTTAAGGGTGACGGTCGTTGTCAGTACCGGGGTGTCGTTAATCAATGAGGTCCCCTGATAGCGGCCTGACCAGCTAAGGGTGATATCGGTCGCCCCCAGTGTTGCGCAGCCTTGGTAGTTATTGCCTTGCCAGTTTAGCTTTGCCTGCCAGCCGAACAGGGAGTCGCTCATGGTGTCGTTGCACTGGCCTTTGGTCAGGGTCAGTGAGAAGTCTTGGCCTTGGTAATGCTGCTTGCCAGCAATAATATTTTTACTGGTGATGGTTTGTTGCTGGCGCTGCTGACCGGGGCGAAGCAGGTTGGCCTTATCGCCATCCAACTCGACAACCCAGCCCGGCTCGTTGCCAAATGACCTTGTAGCGTGCGGGGGCCGCTGACAACCACTGAGCATTTCGGATGAGATTAAATTAATCTGTTTGACGTTAAAGCGGCCGTCATAGGCTGCCGCAAACCCTTCTTCGGGAGCAGGCTCAAGAAAGCCGATGAACTCACCATACATAGGCTCGTAGCCCGGACGGGTGACTTGGGCTAGCGCCTTGCGGTCGGCTATTGGGGTATTGAGCCAGTATTGCTGGGTGCTGCCGCAGGGCTGAATACTGTTGGACTCATGGCCAAGGACCACGTTACCTCTCAACATAAATGCCTGAACTTTGCCATGATCGGTGTTAACAGCCGAAGCACCGTCGTCGGGAGTGGGCTCGATAGGGGAAGAGGCTGGCGAGGTCGACGATGTGGAGCAGCCAGCCAGAAGTGTCAGTAGTACTGCTGCAGGTAAAGCCCGTCTCAAGTGTGTCATTCGGTTCCCTCGGTATGTTAGGCTGATAAGTCGTAAAGTCATTATAACGGCGCTCCTGCTATGATGTGCCAGTGTTATAGCGCAGCTCGATAACAATAACGAGAACGATTATGGCCAATTGGTTATTCAAAACTGAGCCAGATACATTTTCGATAGACACCCTGAAACAGCAAAAAGTTTCCTGTTGGGAAGGCGTTCGTAATTATCAGGCCCGCAATATGATGCGAGACGAGATAAAAATCGGCGATCAGATCTTTATCTATCACTCTTCTTGCAAGGATGTTGGGGTAGTCGGTATTGCGACGGTGGTGAAAGAGGCGTACCCGGATCATTTTCAGTTTGATCAGCAAGGGCCGTATTTCGACCCGAAGTCCGACCCTGACAATCCACGCTGGGTGATGGTCGATATTGAATACCAGCGCCACCTTCGCCTGGTGTCGCTCAAGCGGATGAAGGCGAATCCGGCGTTGTCAGAGATGCCGCTGGTGAAGCGCGGCAACCGTCTGAGCATTATGCCGGTCACCGATTCACAATGGCAGGGGATCCTGCAGATGACCGGTCAATTTTAGCAGAGCTGGGTAAAAGAACTGGCTGCCTGGCAGCCTGTTCGAAACGGAATAGGATTAGAGTAAGTTATCCGCAAGGTAGTGAGCGACAGCCTCATCACTACATGATCCAATTATATCGTTGTTAGGTAGGGCTTTTTTTTGACTTTCTCGTGGGCCGTATCCATGATTAGTCCTTTACCGGCCATGTCCAGCATTTCGACATCGTTCATGCCGTCACCAAAAGCGAGGCAGTCTTTCAGCTCGTAGCCTTTCTCTTTCGCTACGGCTTCAAGGGCGTGCCCTTTCGAGACGTTCGCATCCATCACCTCCAGACACCATGGGGTCGAAAAGGCAATATTCGCCTGTTCGCCGAAGGTGTCATTGAAGCGCTTTTCCCATTCCACCAGTTTGTCGTGATCGTGGTCGTCGCGGATGAAGAATACTTTGGCTATGCCTTTTAGTGGCGGATTATCGACATCAAACAGTTGATAGTTAAATGTTTCATGAAAATCTTTTAGAGATTCGTCTTCGGCACTCAGTAGCCAGTCATCGTTGCGGTAGATATGAATTTTCAGTTCTGGATCCTGCTTTGCCATCGCAATAAGGCCACCAACGACCTCTGGCCGTACATCTTGTTGGAAAACAACGTCGCCCTTGCAGTTATGAACTCGGGCACCATTGGACGTGATCATGTAAGCCGGGATCCCTAGTTGTTCGCGCATGCCTGCGACATCGATATGGTGACGGCCCGTTGCAAAAATGAAATCTTTGTCCTGCAGGTGAAGCTGGTTGAGGACTTCTTTGGTGTAAGGCGCGATTTTGTGGTCGGGGGTGAGCAGGGTTCCGTCTAAATCTGAAGCAACTATCTTATACATGGAAATTCTCGGCAGTAGGAACAATGGCCCCACTAACCCTAAAGGATAGGGGGGTGATAAGATTGATTTTAAACCAGATCGCCACTGAGAAAAGAGGTTAATTTACCTTTCAACCTTTTCCGCCTTCCAAAAATGATTGATTGTTGCAGCAAGTACGGGATGGCGGTATTTGTCGACCTCGAACAAGAGCTCATGGCGTGCACCTTCAATCACTGTTAGCTGGCAGGAGCGATTAGCTTGCTGCATAGCCTGGCAAAATAGGTTCTGTGCCCGGTTATCGACAATAATATCCTCACTTCCCTGCAGCAGGAGGACAGGTGTCGTGATATTAGGAGCCAGTTCGATGCATTGTTTGGCCGCTGCGATCCCTTGCCATACCCAGCGCGCACTAGGGCCGCCGATTTTTAGCTCTGGCTTGTGCTCGTACAGGTCGCGAAACCATTGATAGCGGATCTGGCTTTGGCATAGGGGGTTGTCAATGAACGGTTTGGGATAGTAGGGAACTTGTCCGGGAGCATAATCGGGCTGGCGCTGCAACTGCTCGACGACACGGGCCAGCGGAGAGGCAATCGGCTTCATCCAGTTGTTGATATTGATCCCGTGCATCGGGGCACTGAGTACCGCGCTGTCTATCAATGAAGGGTATTTGGCCATGAACAGGCTGCCGATGGTACCTCCCATCGAGTGGGCCAGCATAAAATGTTGCTGATATCCTTTGGGGGCAATTACCGTATCAAAGAAGGTTTTGAGATCACTGACATAGTCGTCGAACTTTTCGATGTGGCCCAGCTCGCTGTCTTCGGCTATTCGGTCCGATACCCCCTGCCGCGGTGATCCAGGGCAAAAACATCGTAGCCCTGCTGTACTAAATCATAAAACAGTTCCTGGTACTTCCAGTAGCTTTCGATCCGGCCGTTAACCACGATGATTGCTTTGTCATGGTTAAATCCGGTTAGGCTGACCCAGCCGACATTGAGTTGATCGACCCCCTGAAACATACCCTCCAAACGGTGTTGCCATAATTCGGCGGCAGGGCCTGCCATGGTATCGCAGAACTGAGATTCCTGGGAAAAGTGAAAGTAGTGCGGTGGTTGGGCAGTCATGGTATTTCTCAGCGTTATGAAAGTGATAAGGCGCTTGTGTGCGGTCAGTCGCAAAGGCTGATGGCAAAAACTATGTTCAGTATAACGTAAAGTGGTCGCTTTCTATAAGCGGGCGTGAGTTGCTTTAGGGCTTGAACTACTGTTAACTTGTAGCCGCTTTATGCATAAAAGCAGATTAATGTACCTGTGGAACAGGCGATTAATTTGAGCACGATAGAAGTTTCACTGGATAGGGAGAGTTGGAGTGAGTATCGAAGTGTGGCTGGCCTATCTGGCGACAGCTGTCGTATTTAGCTTGGCCCCGGGCTCGGGCACAGTCAATTCAATTAGCAATGGTATGGTCTATGGCTGGCGTAAGTCGCTGGCTTCGATTCTTGCCTGCAGGCCGGGCTGGCATTCCATCTGTTGTTGGTGGGAGTGGGCTTGGGGGCGATTGTGGCCAAGTCGGCCACGGCATTTACCTTATCAAGTGGGTCGGGGTTATTTACCTGGTCTGGCTCGGCATTCAAAAGTGGCGGGAGACGACGACATTGGATGTTGCGGTGAGTTCCGTACAGGTGCCTGCCTGGCAACTGTTTCGCCAGGCTGTCATGGTAAACCTGACCAACCCCAAAACCATTGTGTTTCTGGTGGCCTTGTTCCCTCAATTCCTAAATCCGGCAGAGCCACAGTTACTGCAACTGACTGTGCTGGGGATCACGACTTTGGCAATTGATACAATTGTGATGTTGTTTTATGTCACCTTGGCATCAAAGCTAACCATGTATATTCGTTCTGCCAGGGTTATGGGCGGATTAAACCGTATGTTTGGTTCAATGTTTATTGGCTGCGGTGCGTTGCTCGCGACTGCCAGGACTTGACTATTCAGCCTACTGATCTTGGGCTGTTATATTTAGGTTAGATATTTTTATTATATTTCAAACCATTAAGGAACCACGCAGGCATCATGTATTCTTATGTCGCTCGCCAGCCTATTTTTAACCGTCAGCAACGGACCGTCGGGTACGAGCTGTTGTTTCGTGACGGGGAAAGCAATGCCTTTCCCGTGATTGAGGCGAATAAAGCGACTTGCAGGTTATTGGTAGAAAATTACATGGCGGTTGGCGATAATCTGGCAACTGCCGGTCAGCGCACCTTTATCAATTTTCCCTATGAAAGCTTGATTCGCTTACTTCCGATGCTGCTGCCAAAAAGAAAGGTGATCATTGAAGTACTCGAAACCTGTGCTCCGGATGAAGATCTGTTTGTCGCCATAAAATATCTCTATCGCCAAGGTTACGTGATTGCGCTGGACGATTTCGAGATGGAGCCGCAGTGGAAGCGTTTTTTTTGCCTTATGTGCACATCATCAAGCTGGATTTGATGAAAGTCGGAATCGAGCAGGCATGTGAATATGTGAACCAGAACCGTTCGCGAAAGCTAAAGTTTCTGGCTGAAAAAGTGGAAACCCATCAAGATTTTATCGCAGCCTATGAGGCTGGCTTCCAATTTTTCCAAGGTTACTATTTTAGTAAACCAGAGATGCTTAAAAATCGTCAGGTTGAACCAGAAAAACTGACAACAATCCGCTTGTTGCAGGAAGTCTGTCGTGATCAGGTGGACTTCAACCGGGTTGAGAAGATCATTGTCAGTGATGTGTCGCTATCCTATCTGTTGTTGCGATATGTCAATGCTGCCACCCATCGCACTATTGAACCGATCAGTTCATTTAAGCAGGCGTTGGTCTATCTTGGCGAAGATAAAATAAAGATATTCGTCAGTGCTGTAGCAACGGCACATGCGGCTATCGACAAGCCAAGAGAACTCTATTCCCTGTCGCTGCAACGGGCCTGCATGTGTGAGATGTTGGCTGCCAGCAGTCGCTTGTCTATCGGGAAGGAGAAGGCATTTCTAACCGGGATGTTTTCCCTGCTTGATGCACTGCTGGATAATTCGTTGGAGCAGTTGCTAACCTTGCTGCCGCTCGAGTCTGATGTGCGCGAGGCCTTGCTTAACCATCACGGTGAACTGGGCCAGATACTCGCCCTGCTTGATGCCTACGATCAGGCTGACTGGGAGAAGATCGCTATCTATTGCCAGGCGTTGGGGATCAAGGAAGAAATGGTAGCGAAAAGCTATCAGCATGCGCTGAAATGGTCTTCCCTGTATCTTGATTTTTCATCGAGTCCCGGCCCCGCGGTGACCTGATTGTTGTTAAAAATGAATCTTTTTTTTGAAAAGGCGGTGGCATAGTTTATTTGTCACCGCCTTTTTGTTTAGACATGTTTTTTTTGCAAGTGGTGTTGCAGGAGATAGATCGACCGTGTCTGTATTTGCATTCGTGCTGGTAGTGCTCTCTGCCATTATTCATGCCAGCTGGAATCTGCTGGGAAAATCCCGAACCCCGACGCCTGCTTTTTTTTGTCTCGCCAGTCTCGGGGCGGGGAGCCTGTTGGTGCCCGTGGTTATCGCTGTGCTCGGGGCCTCATCATCATTGCCCATCGATTTTTGGCTGTTGCTGATAGTCAGTGGATTCTGCCAGATGGTATATATGGCCAGCCTGGCTAGAGCATACCAGTATGCCGACGTCGGCGTGGTTTACCCGATTGCCCGGGCGCTGCCGGTGCTGATGGTTGCTACTGCCAGTACGGTGCTTGGCCAGTCGATGCCGGTACAGGCCTGGCTCGGGATGGTATTGGTAACACTCGGTTGCCTGATGGTGCCCGTTGTGTGCTTCCGCCGTTGGCATTGGCGGGCCTATTGGCAGGGCGGGTGTCTGTGGGCATTGCTGGCCGCGCTTGGAACGGCCGGCTATTCAGTATTGGATAACCATGCGCTGGCGATGATGGCGGAGTATTATCAAAGTGCGCTTACACTATTATGGGTCGCGTTTGGCTACCTGGGCATGCAGTTTATTGTTACGGGCCTGTGGCTATTGCTATGGTGCTGCAGCGTATCTGGGCGTCAGCAGCTAAAGCTGGGCTGGCAGGATCGAGGGGTTGCCCTGCTGACCGGGATCATGATGGGCGGGACCTATGCTGGTGCTATTGGCAATGACGCTGACTGAAAACGTCAGCTATGTCGTCGCCCTGCGCCAGTTGAGTATTCCGGTCGGGATTGGGCTCGGGATCTGGCTGTTGCACGAGCCTGCACACAGACCAAGACTGGTCGGTGCAGGGCTGGTGTGCCTTGGGTTGGTCGCGGTGTCGCTGCGTTAGCGGTGAGCCGCGAGTACCTCATTCCTCGGTTCTTTCTTCCTAGGGGGTTAGGATCTATTCCCCGCGTACTGACTTAGCACCTTTACGGCGGCAGTTAGTGCCGGATTCAGGCTTTTATTCGACGGATAACATAGCCCCAGTCGGCGGAACATCCGCGGACCGTCCAAGGGAACGGTGACCAGCTGGTTCGCTGTTTCCAGCACCCCGGTCGGTAGGAAGGAGATCCCCAGCCCTGCCTGTACCAGGTGCATCACCTGAGTTTTGTGCTCGGCCTTGGCAACCAGGTTAACGGCAAGGCCGTCGCAGGCCAGCAGGCCTATAGTCTGTTGATGGGCTTCGCATGGCGGACACTCGATGAAGTCATGCTGGTGGAGCTGCTCCGGCGGCACTTTTTCCAGTGCTGCCAGCGGGTGGTCCGGCTGCATGCACAAGACATAGTCCTCATCCATAGCGGCAGGAAGATCTCATCCTCGGCCTTGAACATATCCAGCGTCAGACGAGCATCGGCAGGTGCATCATGATCGACCAGCTCCAATAGCAGGTTAGGGATCTGCTGCTTGAGTTGGGCGAATACCTTGGCAAGCTGTGACTGGCTCAAATCAGGGAAGTTGGCCAGTTTTAGCGGCAGGCACTCGGTTCGCTGCTGAAACAGCTGAGGTAGGCGATTGATATCGCCCAGCAGCCGGATGGCATGCGGGTAGAGGTAATGGGCCTCATCGGTCAGATCAACCCCTTTCTTATGACGCACAAACAGCGGAGTGCTGAGCTCGGCCTCCAATTGTTTGACGGCATTGGAGATGGAAGGCTGCGATACAAAACAGCGTTCGGCCGCGAGAGTAATGTTCTTCTCTTCGTAGACGGCAACAAAAAAAAGCGCAGCAGGCGTAAATCCATAAAGGAAACTCGTTTGTGATCAGGTCATCATAATAGCCTATCCATAGCTAATTCTTATGATAAGCAGAAAAAAAAGGATATTTTTCCTTACTCTGCTAGCCCGATATAGTAGCGCCATCAACTTAATGCCGGCTGTTGATGACTTCTCTTATATCTACTAGCAAAGGGTTTCATTATGTCTAAGTCTCTTATCGTAATCACAGGTGCAAGTTCAGGCATCGGCGAAGCAACAGCACGTAAACTGTCTGCAGAAGGGCATCCGCTATTATTGCTGGCCCGCCGTGTCGATCGTCTGGAAGCATTGCAACTACCGAATACACTATGCCGTCAGGTGGATGTAACAGATGCCGAAGTGTTTTCCGCAGCCATCAAGGAGGCTGAAGCACAGTTCGGTCCGGTGGATTGCCTGATCAATAATGCCGGTGTGATGCTGCTCGGCCTGGCTCATGAGCAAGATCCGGTTGAGTGGAAAACTATGTTTGATGTCAACGTGATGGGGCTGCTTAATGGTATCCATGTGGTATTGGCGGACATGAAAGCTCGCCAGCACGGTACCGTGATTAACATTAGCTCGGTTGCCGGTCGCAAGACCTTCCCGAACCATGCCGCCTACTGCGGAACCAAGTTTGCGGTACACGCGATTACAGAAAACATCCGTGAAGAAGTTGCCGATGATAACGTCCGCTTTATTACGATTGCCCCGGGTGCGGTAGAAACAGAGCTGCTGAGCCATACGACCAGTGATGATATCAAAGCTGGCTACGAAGAGTGGAAAGATGGCATGGGTGGGGTGATCGCCCCGGACGATATTGCCAATGCTATTCGTTTTGCTTATCAGCAGCCGCAGAATCTGTGTATTCGCGAGATTGTTCTGGCAGCGACCCGCCAGCAGCCATAATGTCAACACTCTGTTAGTAATAGATAAAAGCCAGAGTAAGTTCAGGTACTTACTCTGGCTTGCTGCTATATTAAGAACAGGATTGGTGAGCCGTGAAGGCTGCTTAGCCAAGCTGGGAAAAGAGCAGGGCTGGTGCTAATGGGAGACGTACGGGTGAGGCAAAAGGTTGTCTTTTTTTTGATTTACTTCGTTGTATGGCGGCGATTGCCGTTGTCGTGATCCATGTCCTTGGCCCTTATCGTGATCAGCTCGGGGTGATCTCTGATAGCGCATGGATCACCGCCACGAGCTTTAACAGTTTCAGCCGTTGGGCTGTGCCGGTCTTTATCATGATCACCGGCGCACTGATGTTGACCGATAGCCGTGAGTTTGATGCGAAATACTATGTAAAGCGGCGCCTTGGCAAGGTGCTGGTTCCCTTTTTGGTGTGGTCCGTATTCTATGCTGTGCTATCGGGCCTGACGGCGGCTGGTTATGATGGCGCTACCGCGCTGGAAACGTTGAAAGCACTGCCCGAGCATGAAACCTATTATCACCTTGGCTTCTTTTACTATTTCATCCCGCTGTATTTTGTGATCCCCTTCCTTCGTTATTATGTCCAGCATACTGATCGGACTGGAGGGATAGCGCTTACAGTTGTCTGGCTGGTACTGACAGCTATGTTCCTGCTTAGAATCGATGGCTTGTGGAGCCATCAGCTGATCTTATATAGCGGGTACTTACTTCTTGGTTATTGCCTGTTCCAGTTCCAATGGCCACCATTGAAATGGTTGGTTGTCCTGGGAGGGGCTGGATTGTTGCTGACTGACTATATGGTTGTCAGTAACAGTTTTTCTGCCGGGGAATATACCGTCGGGCGCTGGATGTCCTACAAAACTCTCAATACGGCTTTTATCGCTGCCATGATTTTTGCACTGTGCCAGCAATATAGTGAACGCCTGAGTCAGACCTGGCTAGAACGGATTGCTTTTATGAGCCGCTACAGCCTCGGTATTTATCTGCTGCACCCAATATTTCTATGGCCAGTGCGTGAATATGATCTGTATTTTGCCCATCCGCTTATCATGATCCCGTTTTGGACCCTGATTTGTACCGGGTTGGCACTGACTGCCAGCTGGCTGCTGGCGAAGGGTACGAAAACAGCCTGGCTGGTCCCTTAAGTGACCAACCATATTGCCGGTAGGGGTTGCTAGTTTCGCTCTAGGGCGAAGTGAACAAATGAGAGTCCTTTATAGGTCATGGTGCCGCGGTCGCCTGGGTTGAGTGCATGGTAATAATGTATGCCGACCATGAATTCGCGTTTGGGTCCGCCCTTGGTGGGCTGAACATAAATCCAGTACTCTTCGTTATCTTCACCTGGCTGGGCGCCAATGATAGCCATGCTTTGTTTATCGAGAACCTCGACATCAATTTTTTTTGTTCGGGGGCATTTTCTCCCTGTACATGACGCCGATAAAAGCGAATAAAATAAAAGATGGAGATAACAAACAGGATGGCAACGGCCAGCACAATCCATATTGGCATCAATGTACTCCTTGATTAGCCGGACAACACAGCGAGTATTATTATTGATTGTCGTGCCGAGCTGTACATCCAGAATAGTAAACCGTGACCGCTACAGGGTTTTGCCTATTGGGAAATAAGTGAATATACCCGGAGGCAATATTATTGCTGAGCCCTTGCTAGGTGAAAAGGGTTGTAAATCATTGTCAGCAGGCTTTGCATGTACATCAAGTCACGATAAGGTAAGTAGGTAGAAAGCAGAAAGCAGAAAGCAGAAAGCAGAAAGGAGATCGGCGTATGGCCAATATTGAGTTAGTTGTGACGCGTTCAAGGCGGATTGAGCACTTACTTCGCCAACACTATCATGCCGAAGGTAAAGGCTTACATCAGCTTATTACTAGCTGTGAAGAGCGCCTGCCCCACGAAATCATCCCCAAGCTTCGCTTCGTTGCGTCGGTACGGAATAAAACCGTTCATGAAGAGGGTTACAAGCTGGATGATAAACCGGGCTTTCTGGCTGCCTGTCGAGATTGCGAAGACGAGCTGACTCCCCGCAGTGGGCGCTTTGTCTGGACTGTTGCTGCATTTGTCGTTTTGGGATTTACCGCTTTGGCCATCTGGTTTTATTCTGAGCATTGGCACCGTATCAATTTAATCCCCTAGAGCTCAGTGAGTTCTAGATCCGAAATACTGCTTTCACCCTTCTCTGTTGTTTGTCCGGATATAGGGACATAACCTTCAGCTGCAATCTGTTAAGACGAAAAAAAGGTGCCGAAAGGCACCTTTTTTTTGAATTTTTTTTATATTGCTTAGTAGATAACAGGCAGCGTCATTAAACCGACAACCACTGCGATCATCATAAGCCCTTGTTTTTGAGATGTTGTGAACATAGGTAAGATCCTTGTGTTGCTGCTGATTATGTCTTGGTAATTAGAATAGCACTGTTTTTGGTCTTTAGGCAAGTCTGAATGCTGAAAAGTCAGTAAAGGTTAAGTTATGTTGGCTTTTTATGGGTGTTTTACGCTAAAGAAATTGTGTTTTTTTTGGTCAGGTTAAATAGTGTTCTTATTGTTACTTCTAGTTATTGTGCTGTATAACTTCTTGTTTTTTTTATGGTTTAAATTGTGTGATCTGGCTCTTTTTTTTGTCTTTGCTTATATTTTTGTTGGTTTTGCTGATCATATCTTGCTGTGTGGTTCGTGTGGCTGTTTTTGCTTGGTTGACTCTTTTGGGGAGGGAGCGGTGAGAAGACTGTTGAGACTGTGTTAGATAATTATGCTATTTTTTTTCAGTTGGTTAAAGTGTTTGTGTTTGGTTTTGGGTGAAATTTGCTGTCGCTTCTTTCAATGCATTGTATTCTTTGTTTTGTTGGTATTTTTGTTCTTAAGTCATTGATAATAATGTTTGTGTATTCACTGTTTGTTACTTGAAGTGCGGGCAAGAGGGCTGTGTTTAGCCCGATATGATTACCAAAGTTTATTATTCATTATATTGATATAAGGCAATCGTTTGCTGTGGGGGTTTTGTTACCCTATGGCTTGTATTGCAAGGCTTGATGGGATGAGGTTGCAAGTTTTTACCGAGTTACCAAGCTTGCTGCTGTTGGTGATGGTGTCTTAGCGTTTTTATAAGCGGGGTCTAGTTCTGGTGGATCCCTGCTAGACAATCCTGATTGGGTTTCTAAACTGTCCCTGCTTATAACTATAATTATACCGGTGATGTTATGTGGGTTTGGTTAGCCATATCTTTATCTGCTTTATTACATATTACAGCTGCGTACCACGGCCCTAAGTGGCAGTACTATTTTTTTTAAGCCGTTTACCATGGTGCTATTGCTGCTACTAGCTTGGCAAACAGGGCTTGAGAGTGTCTATCACCAAGCCATTTTTATCGGTTTAGTGCTGTCTGTCGTTGGGGATGTTTTCCTGATGTGGCCTAAAGACAGGTTTATCTTTGGCCTGGGCAGCTTTCTTCTCGCGCATATTGCCTATTCGCTGGCTTTCTGGAGCCAACTGGATGGCAACATGGTGTGGTGGTTGCCTGCGATGCTTGTTGGTGGCGGGATCATTGTATTTTTGTTGTTGTTGCCCTCCCTTGGCGCGTTGATTGCCCCGGTTGCCATCTATATTGCGATTATTGTGCAGATGACTTGGGCTGCGGGTGAATTCTGGTTGACCGCAGGCTCAACGGCAGGATTGCTAGCTTTCATTGGTGCTCTGGTATTTATTGTTTCTGACACGGTACTGGCGGTCGATCGATTCAGGGGGCCATTTAAACCCTCTACCACGGTTATTATGTCTAGTTACTATCTGGCGCAATCGTTGTTTGTTGCTACGCTATTGGTCTAAAGGTCCGGATCGTAGCGGTTTGAAATAAAACCTTGATGACAAGGTCTTGGTAGCTAAGTTACCGGGAGCCAGATTTGAAGGAGCATATGATGAGCGGTCAGTGGATCAAGATATATGATGCTGCCAATAGCTTGGAGGCGCATAGTATCAAAGGAATGCTGGAGATTGAGCGCATCGAGGTGCAGCTCAGTGGCGAAGGCTTATCAGCGGCGACAGGGGAATTGCCAACGGATGTGCTGCAAGTGGGAATATGGGTTCGGGAAGAACTGGTATTATCGGCCAGGCAGCAACTTGAGCGTTATGAAAACACCCCATGCAGCAGTTGGAAGTGTCCCCATTGTACCGAGCACAATGAGGGCCAGTTTGAAATCTGCTGGCAGTGCGGCCACGACAAGCCGTAAACATACATTTTAAATGTTCTTACTTGTTCTGGGTCAACCCTGGCAGTAGAGCTTATGGTTTAATACGGGCAGATGTTCTATTGACTGCGAGTAATACTATGAACCAGATCCATGCTCACAATGTTCTAAACATGCTGCTTGCCGCAGAGGCGCCTTATTCTGTTGAGTCACTAAAACAAGCCGTTATTGCTGAATATGGTGAAGAGGCGCGTTTTCATACCTGTAGTCTGCAAGATTTAACCTTTGATGCGCTATTAACTTTCTTGCTTGATCGCCGAAAGGTTATTCAAGATGGTGATGTTATTACGGTTAACCGTGAACGGATGTGCAGTCATTAAGCTGTAATCTGCAAATAGATAGCTTTAAAGGTGGCAAAATCATCGCTACCTTTTTGTTCATTTGTTATACTTTCCCGCTTCTATCAGCTTTCTGGCTGACACTGTTGTTTTTCTTAATCTTCTTACGATTAATCTCTTTCTGAGGTCTGCTCTGTGGAAATAATCTCTGCGGCGGTCATGTTATTTTTGATCATGGATCCGCTCGGTAATCTGCCGGTAATGATATCGATCCTGCGGCATATTGAGCCGAAAAGGCGACGAATCATTATGGTTCGTGAACTCTTTATCGCCTTGGTTATTTTGTTGGCGTTCCTGTTCGGTGGCCAAAACCTGCTTAATTTCCTGCATGTTTCGGCGGAAACAGTCAGTATCTCTGGCGGTATTATTCTTTTCTTGATCGCGATCAGAATGATTTTCCCTCAGCCGGGTGGCGTCACTGGGCTGGCGGCTGGCGAGGAGCCGTTTATTGTGCCGATGGCAATTCCGATGATTGCGGGACCATCGGTGCTGGCTTCCTTGCTGCTGCTGTCGAACCAGGAACCGGGCCGGACATGGGATTGGGTTATCGCTGTCTTACTGGCTTGGGGGGCGTCGTTTGTGATTCTGATGTTCTATGAAGTATTTAATCGCCTGTTGGGTGAGAAAGGCCTGAAGGCTGTTGAACGTTTGATGGGCTTGCTGCTGATCATGATGTCGACCCAGATGTTGCTGGACGGGGTACGCAAGTTCTTCCAGATAGGGGCTTAACAGACAGAGTCGTAGCGGGTAGGGGTATAGAAAAAGCGAGAGTGAGTACTCTCGCTTTTTGTTTATAGGCTCTGTGCCGCCTTACATCATATGTTTGCGGCGAATGTCGAGCAGGGAAAAAAAATACCGAAAATCAGTATTGACCATTTTTCCCAACGGCTCATCTTGATCTTGTCACCGAAAGCCCCGATGAAAATCAACATCTGCAGGCCGTGCATCATCAGCAGGAAGCCCGTCATAATATAAAGCGCCATAGCGGCAACGCCCGGGAAAGGGTGGAAAATATTAACCATTAGTACCAGCCAGACGAATCCGATGGCAGCTTTTGCCAATAGAATTAACGCTTTCATGCTTCCTCTCTTTCAAATAACCGGTAACAAACCTGTCCGGCTGTTTTTTTTCTTTGTGCAAATGCCAATGAACGGGTGTTTCGGGATCGCCCAGTTCTTTTTCGGCTTCAATATAAATGATGGCATGGGGAGCTAACCAACCGTTGGTTTCCAGCAGGTTGATAACATCCTGTAGCAAATTCTTACGAAATGGTGGGTCGATAAAGACGATATCGTATGGCGTTCCTGGCTTATTGAGGAATGCCAGACTGTCCGCATTATGGATATGCGCATTGTCGGCACCGACAGTTAGCCGATTTTTTTTCCAACTGTTCGGCAGCTTTTTTTTGTCCAGTTCGAGCATGGTCACACTTTGTGCCCCGCGCGATAGGGCTTCGAAGCTCAGGCTGCCGCTGCCAGTAAACAGATCCAGGCAGTTAGCCTCATAGAGATCTTGAGCTAACCAGTTGAAAACAGTCTCTTTTACACGGTCAGTTGTGGGTCTGAGGCCTTCAACATCATGGACCGGAAGTTTACGTCCGCGCCAGCGCCCACTGATGATTCTTACGAACCCTTCCCGGCGGTTATTTGGCATATTTCGCCCTGATTGTTGCCTGCGTCTCGTCATAGATTTCTTCGACCGTTTAGAAAATGATAGTATACACATGTTTTTAGGCTGCAAATTGTACCAATCAAGCTCTAGGATTTGCCAATGGCAGAAAAAAAAGAAACGCGGATTATTTTCGTGGCTGGGTTTTGGTTCTGAAGAACAGACCGAGCAAGCTGAACTAAATAAAGACCACCAAGAGGTGGAAGCACAGACTGATGCATCTCAAACTGAATCCACTCACGGTGACGTTGCGGAAGCAAAAGCGACAGAAGAAGCCCTAGCGGCTGCCAAAGCAGCAGAAGAGGCTGAAGCCTTGGCGGCTGCCAAAGCCGCAGAAGAGGCTGATGCCTTGGCGGCTGCCAAAGCAGCGGAAGAGGCCGAAGCTCTGGCG
>LLEN01000080.1_pt1 | contig 20581 bp, 23 predicted proteins | sample 595881 | NCBI WGS metagenome assembly LLEN01 (sample SAMN02919314, study PRJNA255460) | bioreactor metagenome | biome: chemostat; feature: culture 2012_10.3; material: sediment; isolation source: day86 10degC chemostat 2012 inoculated with Wadden Sea sediment taken from... | place: Germany: Bremen ...
CCTATGACTGCTTTCCAGGCTTGGCTGGCCTTTGGTGAGTCATTTGATGGCTATGGCGTTGTCGGATTTTTGCTTGCGGCAATGGCGGTTTATTTGGTTACTCGAAAGCCAAGACTATCTTCAGGTCGTGCACGAGTAGCCGCTCGTGCGGAAAGCTAATTGTTGACTTGTCAATTGAGTCGTTAATAGAGTGCTTAATTGAGGCGGTCAGAATTGAAACTCTGGCTAATCTCGGTCTGGCGGGAATGTTTGTCGTAGATACAGATCATGGATAAATTCGGTGCACGCAATCCGGAGCTGCTGCGTAATTTGCCTTTGGCAAAAGCTATCCCGTATGACTCTGAGCCATAATGATCAACATGTAGCTGGTAGCGCGAAAACTCGCGGTCAAATAAAATGCTGCACTGTTGTCTTACATCATCCTCAAAATTTTGCCAAGCTTCGTCACTCGAGGCTAATGCCGCGTTGCTAAATATAACAACAATCACTACGAATGGTTGTATCCCGAATTTCACGTAAGCTTCCTTCCTTGTTATTCACTTTTAATTTTAGTATCACACGGCTTTTTCCGGATGCAACTTCGAAAATTCATTGGCTGTTTAACATGCAAAGCGAAGATACAGAGAGAAAATAGAGGTAGGAAGACACAATAAACGGATTGAAATACGATAGTATTGGTTGATAACTAGGCAGTTGGTTCTGTGGGGTATTTACACTTACAAAATGAGTGTGTATTATTCGCCGCTCTTACGGAGAGATGGCTGAGTGGTTGAAAGCACCGGTCTTGAAAACCGGCATACGTTTGTAGCGTATCTAGGGTTCAAATCCCTATCTCTCCGCCAAATTTAAAAAAAAGCCAGCTTAATTGCTGGCTTTTTTTTACATCTGTTGCTTGGTAAAGAGCGAAGTAAATCCGCAATACCCTTGAAGCACTGCGCCACATTCAGAAAGTTCAGCAGAAGTGCTTGGCTAACATTCAATACTTTTCTTCCTTTTCTTCCTTTTCTTAGCCCTTGTCGATCTTTTCACTTACTGAGATAGAACTCATAAAAAGAATATTATTTTGATCAAAGATCAATACTCGAGGGGTATCATGTGCAACTCATGGTTATACCAATTTGGAGTATTGTTGTTGTGAGTATTTGTGGCGTTTTATCCTGTAAATCAAAAAAAAGCAGTGTTGACTGCTATTTTTTTTCGGCTGTTTTCTCGTTATCCGCTTCGACTGCAATGGCTTCTCCGTCAGGGGAGGGCATGTCGATTTGGTTTGATGTCGGTGGCCCGGTAGGAGGGCCATACGCTACGGTTGTTCAAAACGGAGCGACACAGGCGGCGGGCGATCTGGGTGTTGATCTACGTGTGATGTACTCTGATTGGCAGCCACAAAAGATGATTGAAAACTTCAAGCTGGCATTGGCAGCCAAACCTACTGGTATCGTAGTGATGGGACATCCTGGTGACAGCGCCTACGAACGTTTGGTTAGCGAAGCGTTTAGTAAAGGTGTTCAGGTTTCCTCTGTTGATACTGCTCTTCCTGGCATTATGGCTGCAGAGCAAAGCAAAGGATTTGGCTATGTAGGGGTGAGTAATGCAGCGCGTGGTATTCATTTGGCTAAAGAAGCGTTGCGCCGTGGTCAGTTCAAAGCCGGAGACCAAGCGATGGTCTGGGGCATTAAAGATATTGCCGAGCGCAGTGATTCTACCGTGGGCTGATTAGTACCCTCGAAGAGGCTGGTTTAGCCGTTGATTTCCTCCAAATCTCACCAGAAACAGATAAAGATCCTTCCCTCGGAACCAATGTGATCACAGCTTATTTGGCACGTAATCCAAATGTGAAGCTGATTATGGTGGATCATGGAGCTCTGACCTCGCAAATGGGGAACTTTTTGCGTAATGCCGGTGTTCGCCCGAAAGAGTTGTATGTCGCCGGGTTTAGCCTTTCACCAGCGACTGCGGATGCGATTAAAACGAGTTATGTCCAGCTCGTTGCCGATAGTCAGCCATATCTGATGGGCTACCTTTCGGTAGTACAGGTTGTGTTGAGTAAGCGTTATGGCTTCTCCGGCCTGGATATCAATACAGGTGCCGGATTTGTCAGCGAGAACAATATTGATTTTATTGCTCCCTTAGCGGCAAAAGGCATTCGTTAATGGCGGAGCGAGTGCTTGAATTGACTGGGCTGAACAAATGGTTTGGCCCGGTTCATGCGTTAAAAGATATTCACTTTTCGCTTAATCGCGGTGAGGTATGCGCTCTGCTCGGCGATAACGGAGCAGGAAAATCAACCCTAATCAAGTTGATTGCCGGTGCCGAGCAAATTGAGGATGGCCAGTTGTTGATTGGTGGAGAGAAAGTACCGACTCACCGTTATTCGGTACAACAGGCCCGCCAGTTAGGTATTGAAACGGTGTATCAGTCTGGCTCACTCGGTGAGCAACAGAGCGTTTGGCGCAATTTATTTCTTGGTCGGCATTTTCGTAACAGGCTGGGATTTATTGATCACAAAGAAGAGCGTCGACAGGCTGCTCAGCTTCTCAAGGCTTTAGATTTTCGTGGTGTCGGAGCCAATATTGATGCGCCGGTGAGTTCGCTCTCAGGTGGTGAACGTCAGGGGTTGGCAATTGGCCGTGCCATGTTATTTGATGCTCGGGTCGTGATATTGGATGAACCGACGACGGCCCTGTCGGTGGGCGAGGTTGAGAAAGTGTTGTGCTTTATCGAGACATTAAAGTCGCAGGGCAGAGCATGTTTGCTGATCACCCATAACATGAATGATGCTTACCGGGTTGCCGACCGGTTTGTGGTGATGGATCGCGGAAGCATGGTGGCGGAATACCGAAAATCACAGATGACCCAGTCTTCGCTGCAGCTGGCGTTGTTGGATGCTGTAGGAGAGGAGCCTGATGAACACTTTCATGTTACGTCATCGGGTTCCGGTGTTAACTGCATTTATCCTTGTTGCTCTCTGGGGGCTATTTACGGTATCAAGCCCGGATACCTTTCTACATGGCCGTATTTACATTTCATTCATGTCAACAATCCCGTTTACAGCAATGCTGGCTTTTGCATTAACGCTGTTGATTATCGCACGTGAAATCGATATGAGTTTTCCGGCGGTTGTTGCACTGGGCGGCTTTGTCTTTTCAGCCATCTTTCAGGCTACCCAGTCTCCCTTGCTTGCCCTCTGGGGGGCGATTGCTGCGGGTTTGGTATGCGGTATTCTGAACGGGATACTGGTGGTCTATTTTCGTATCCCTTCAATTATTGCCACCATCGGCACCCAGTTCTTTCTTGGTGGCCTGACAACCGTGCTGGCCGATGGCCTTGCGCTTAGCATTCCGCAGGTGCGCGACAGTTGGATCCATACACTGATGGTCGGGCGCATTGCTGAGGTGGTTCCTGCTCAGGTGTTGTGGGCTCTGCTGATGGTTTTCTTGCTCTGGCTGCTCCTGTCACACCATGTCTTCGGTGATAACGTCAACTTCATTGGTGATAACCCGACGGCTGCGCGAATGATGGGCGTACCGGTTGAACGGACTCGTTTATTACTGTTTATGCTGATGGGTGCAATGTCGGCCCTGGTCGGGGTATTTGTCAGCCTTGAGATGAGCAGCTGGTGGCCCAATCAGGGGCAGGGCTACATGCTATTGGTTTTTGCCTCGGTGTTCATTGGTGGCACCTCTGTTCTTGGTGGGCGCGGTACCTTGATGGGTACATTATTTGGCGCCTGCATTATCGGTATTTTGGAAGCCGGGATAATTAGTGCCGGATTGGCGGGTTTTTGGACTCGCCTGATCTACGGCGTCACCATTATTGTTTCGTTGATGATCCATAGCATGTTGCTGAAACAGCACATGGGATCATGGCGGCGGCTACTTTTTAATAAGGTATAGATATGACTCAGATAACCATTATAGGTGCGGGTAGTGTGATGTTTACCCGCCAGATTACTTCGGCCTTACTTTCTTATCCTGCCTTGAACGGCATTGACCTTGTGCTGATGGATATCGACTCCGAGGTACTTAAAAGGAGCTATCAGCTTATTAGCAAAATGGTCGAGCAAGCTGATATCAGTGTACGGATTAGCATGACCACAAATAGGCGCCAGGCGTTGACCGGTGCTGACTTTGTGATCAATGCCATTCAGGTCGGAGGCCTGGAACCATGGCGGTTGGATATGCAAATACCGGCAAAATATGGCGTGATACAGGAAGTTGGCGACACGATGGGGCCCGGCGGTATTTTTCGGGCTTTACGTCATATTCCTCCTATGCTGGCCATACTGCGAGACATGGAAGAGGTATGCCCCGAGGCGTTGTTCATCAATTATGCCAACCCATTGGCGCCGTTAACCTGGGCGGCAAAGGATTCTAGCCCGATTAAGTCTATCGGTTTGTGTTACGGCGTTCGCTATACTGCGGCTCAGCTTGTCGGGTATTTGGGGGAAGGGGATTGGATCGATCACCCGTCAACTCCCGAGCGTTGGCAGCGACTGATGTATCAGGAGGTTCCTTCGCACATCGATTATGAATTTGCGGGCATTAACCATATGACGTGGATCACCAAGTTGATGGCTAATGGTGAGGATATGCAGCCTAAGATCCGTGAACTGGTTAATAACCCGAAGGTCTATGCCGCTGATGGCGTTCGTTGTGAAGTGCTGAAGTTTTTCGGCTTATGGTGCACCGAAAATCATTGGCACTGCAGTGATTACCTGCCTTATTTCCGCAAAAACGAAGAGATGATTAATCACTTCCTTCCGCAACGCTGGGATCTGTTGGCGCTGGAAGAGAAAGTGCATGCTGCGGGAGAGGCTGAAATTGACGCCCAGTTGGCAGGAATACAAAAATTTGTCATAGAGCCGAATATGCTCAATGCGCCGAAGCTGATTAACGCGGTGGTAAGTGGTGAGCGTGTACGGATCAATGGTAATGTGCCTAACCGACAATCCGCGGGATTGCTGATCGATAACCTACCTGAAAACTGTGTGGTCGAAGTGCCTATTTGGGTTGATAGCCAAGGGCTTCATCCTCAGAAAATGGATCGCTTGCCTATGCAGTGTGCCAGCTTGATCAAAACGAATACCGCGGTGCAAGAGCTGATTGTAGAAGCGGCATTAACCAATAACCTTGATGCCGCTCGGTATGCATTGGCTCTGGATCCGGTGACGGCGACAGTCTGTACACTGGAGCAAATTGACGGGATGTTTACAGAAATGTTCGCCGCACAACGTCAATGGTTGCCACAGTTTGCCAATGTGTAATACATAGCGTTATGTTCCGTTCTGAGCGGTTAGTTCAGGTATGGTGTATCTCTATTAATCAATCTCAGCTACCAAGTGCCACCTAGTTAAATGCAGCAAATGTATATGCAAATGTATACCGAGTTGCTGATAGCTATAGGTGGCCATTAAGTATTCTTTGTTAAGAGTTTACTTATATATATGGGGATTGCATAGAGAGATTAACTCTTGAGGTGATCGAATAATAAAGTCGGGTTGTGTTGACCAGCTTTCAGGTATCGCGCCACTATAAGCCACAGCTACCGAAGTGACCTTGGCACTAGAAGGCATTGTCGCCTGTAGATTTCGGGCAAACTGTACGTCGGCTTCATGGTCACCGATATATACAATTGACTTGTTTTCTAACTCATCAAATATTTGCTTTAAACAAACCACTCCGCTTTCAGGTGCTGGCTTCTGATGGTTGTTAGGTATGTCATCATAACCGATGACTGCATTGAAATAAGAATTAACCTGAGCTTGGGTTAATACATTCATGATGTTTTTTTTGATGCATTTTGAGAACAAATCCCGTGCGGCACAGCGGATAATGCACGTATCGTTGAATCAATTTCTGCGAAAAGTTTGACTGGGGTGGTATTGCTCAGCTGGTGCTCAGCCCACAACGATCCTGCCGTTAGCATTTCAGATTCAGTCATGCCGTAGTATTTTACGTAGAGTTCTTGCCAATTTTTTTTGCAGCATGATTTGCTTCATGGTAAGCAACTTCATTTTGCAGATAGCGAGGCAAATTATCTCCTGCTAAATGAGGGGCAACCATAGATAAAATACTTTTAGTTATATCGATGTTTTTCGGAACAGAATTGACAATGGTTCCATCATAATCCCAAAGGATTGCATCAAATCTCATTATTCCTTTCCCTCTTCATTACTATTTACTGAGCCTAAATATAAACGATTTCTACCGTTAAATCAGAGAGGAAATGTTCACATAGGGAAATACTGAATTGATCAGGTATTACTCGTTTTGTTTCATTTCGTCTCATCGCGGTGACTTGTCAATGTATGGGGTGCGCTATTCAGCCCTTTGACTCTTTCTTTTTCTATCATGTGGAAATAATATTCTCAGAGCGTTTATCTTGCAGGTTATTTTCTCGCTGTAATGGGGTTAAGCGATATCATTTATTGGATTGGTATAAGCCGCTATCATAGCTACATCAAATATTTAGAAATATTTGCATTACCTCCCAGTTATGCTGCAAGATGCTGTTACCCATGTTTCAGATGGTTTAATATTCTTTTTATAAATTAGGATTATTGACCCTCTGGCACCCATGAGTTGCCGAGGTTGTTTCGGGCGAAACTTGGATGTTGAGCCAGTTTGTAGCCCGTTCGTTAAACCCTGGTTTTAGAGTAGAAGGAGACAACTTTTGCTCAGTGAGTATCGCTCATGGATGTAATAAAAAGCATGAGAATTAATTAACAGGAAGTTATATGAAAAAAAATTCACTTTGTTACCGCTGGCGGCGCTTGTGGCCTCTAGCTTGGCGATGGCGGATGACATCAAGGTCTTGAAGTTCTCCGAAGACGGCACGCCGACTACTTTTGATCCGGTCCAAGCCGGTACGACATATGCAAACACTGTCACCACTGCAGTTTATGACACACTCTACGAATACAAATATCTGAAATCTCCCTATGAGCTCAAACCCAACCTTGCGGTGGACATGCCGCAGGTATCGGAAGACGGGCTGACCTATACCATAAAGCTTAAGAAGGGCGTGAAGTTTATTGACGATGCCGCGTTTGTCGATGGCAAAGGTCGAGAAGTCACTGCAGACGATTTTGTTTATTCAATCAAGCGCCACTTTGATGCGAAGAACCGCTCTCAGGGATCTTGGTTGTGGACAGGCAAGATAGTTGGCGTAGACGACTGGAAAGCTAACGGTTCTGACTACGCAAAATCCATTGAAGGCTTGCAAGCTTTAGATTCCCATACCGTACAAATCAAATTGATTAAGCCGTTTCCTCAGCTGACCTATACATTGGCGATGGGGTACTCAGGCATTGTGCCAGTAGAAGCGGTTGAAAAGTATGGGCGTGAGTTGTCGGTACACCCGGTAGGATCTGGGCCGTTTAAGCTTGTCTCGCATAACAGTACTAAAACGGTATTGGAAAAAAAACACCAATTATCGACAAGAAATTTTTGATGTGGCCGGTTCTGGTTACGATGACAAAGTGCACGGCATTACCGGTATCGCTAGCTTGGATGGCAAAACGCTTCCGATTGTTGACCGTGTCGAATTGAATTGGGTAAAACAAGCTTCTGCTCGCTGGAACTCTTTTAGCAAGGGGACGGAAATTGTTAACACGACGCTGCAAAATGAGCAGATGAATGAAGTGTTGGCCAGCAAGCATCCTGTAACACTAAAACCTGAATATGCCGAGAAGTTTAACTTCCGGGTGAATCCTGAAGCGGGCCTTGTGTATAACTTCTTCAATTTTGATGATGAATACTTCGGTTACTCGGAAGATCCTAAGATTGGTGCAGCCAATAAGGCGCTGCGATGTGCGATTGTGAAGTCATTCAACTGGCCACAGCGTGTTTCTCGTTTCTATTTAGGTATTGGTGAGGCGTATCCTGGTTTCATCGTTCCGGGTACGGACGGTTTTGATCCGACTATGGACAAGACTTCTATCAAGCAAGATATTGCCGGTGCGAAAAAAAACTGTTGAAGGAACATGGCTGGGATAAACGAAGCCTACCAGTCCTTTATTTCCCTGGTGTGTCGAGCACTCGAAACAAGCAGTTCTTTGAGCAGTTCCGCGGTAACTTGACCAAAATTGGTTATCCGAAGAACAAGATTAAGAATAAATCTTACGCTACCTTCGGTGATTTCAACAAAGATGTGAAGATGAGTAAAACCCAGCTAATTCCTATGGGATGGGGATTAGATTATCCGGATGCTGAGAATACCCTGCAGCTATTTTATGGTCCAAACCGTTCACCGGGTTCGAATGGCTCGAACTACAACAATCCTGAGTTCAACAAGCTTTATGAGCAAGCCTCTATCATGCAGCCAAGTCCGGAACGTACCGAGATTTATAAGCAGATGAACCAGATGGTTGTCGATGACTGTGTCGGTATCGGCGGTTACTCGCGCACGCGTATTCGTATGTGGCACAAGAATGCCATCATGTGGCCTCAGCGTGACGTAATAGGTAACTATCTAAAATACGTTGATATCAAATCATAACTAAAGCTGGGTCATTATGGAGATTTTAAAACACTGTATCAGGAAGCTGATGTACAGCATCCCTTTGCTTTTTGGGGTGACACTTATCAGCTTTGTGTTGATGGTTTATTTCGGGCCGGACAAGACGTATGACTTGCTGGGCCGTAACCCTACCATCGAAGAGATCAATGAAATCCGGCATCAGCTGGGTTACGACCAGCCTTTCTTTGTGCGCTATTTTGAGTACATCAAAGAAGTCTTGCTGTTTGATTTCGGCTATTCCGATTCAACTGGTGAGAGGGTAACGTCGATTTTGGCGAAAACTATTCCGGTTTCGATCGCCTTGCAGCTGCCCGGATTTATTCTAGGCAACGTGCTGGGGATATTGCTGGCGTTGTTTGCAGCGATGCATCGCTCTACTTGGTTGGATAAATTGATCATGTCATCCTCAGTGGTGGGGATGAGTATCTCGTATCTCATCGTAATCATAGCGACGCAGCTGATATTCTGCTCCAGTTATGGCCTAAACCTCTTCCCAGTCTATGGCTGGGAAGTGAATTCCCTTTCGGATTATCTCTATTACATCACGGTACCGACGATTTCATCGGTGTTTGTGGCTCTGGGTTACAATACCCGATTCTATCGTGCAGTGATTGTGGAAGAGACAACCCGGGATCATGTTCGCACAGCCAAAGCATTTGGCCATAGTGCGAGCACGATTTTGTTTAAGCATGTCCTGAGAAACTCGTTGATTCCAATCGTAACTCGTATTGTGTTCTCCATTCCTTTCGTGGTTGTAGGCGGTGCGCTGTTGCTGGAAAGTTACTTTGGTATTCCTGGTGTCGGGCTAACAGCCTACGATGCGATTACCACTGGTGATTTGCCTGTCTTGAAGGCGATCATCGTGTTGACTACGTTGATGTTTATCCTTGTTGTGAGCCTGGTGGACATCTTATATCGCGTTGTCGATCCGCGTATTTCTCTTAAATAAGGACAATAAGCAATGTCGGACGCAATAATGGAACAGGGAAGTAGCGCGGTGGTACCGGCAAAACGTGAATCCCTTTGGACCAAAGCATTTCAGAAATTTATCCGCGACAAGGTCGGTATGATCAGCCTGTCTGTGGTTGGCTTGTACCTTCTCATCGCAATTTTGGCGTGGTTAGGGCTGATAGCTCAAGGATGGGATGAACTGCTTGCCGATGGGCAAATGGGGCCGACGGCCGAGTATTGGTTCGGTACCAATATTAACGGTCAGGATATTTTCCAACGGGCTATTTACAGTACCAAAACCGCTTTTGAGGTCGGGTTGACTGTTGCTGTTGTGGCAACGATTACGGGGGCACTGGTAGGTTCGACCACCGGGTATTTTTCGGGTACCTGGATTGACGAGCTATTTCTATGGCTGATGAACTGCTTGATTGTATTCCATATTACTTGATGGTTGCCGCTTTTGCCGTCGCCTTGGCCGATAATCCTTATGCCATGCACATCGCTATGATGTCCTGTTTCTGGATGGGAACGGCACGATTGGTGCGGGGGGAGGTGATAAAGCTGAAGAATATGGAGTTTACCGAAGCCGCTCGCTCGTTGGGAGTGCCGGTTTACCGGGTGATCTTTAAACACCTGTTACCCAATACGTCGCACATCCTGTTGGTGGAGATGACACTGTTGTTTATCACTGCCATTAAAAGTGAGGTGATCCTGAGCTTCCTAGGCTTGGGCGTGAAAGACAGCATTAGCTGGGGGCTTATGATAGCTGAAGCCAGTGGTGAAGTGACGGCGGGTTATTTCTGCAATTTCTTCGCCTCTTCAGGCATGCTGTTTGTACTCGTGTTGGCCTTCAACATGTTCTCTGATTCGCTGCAAGACGCGTTGGACCCAAGGAAGATTTAATATGTCTGAGCAAACCCCATTGTTATCAGTGGAGAATCTTACGGTTGAATTCAAGACCGACAAAGGCACGGTTCGCGCGATTAACGGAGTGAACTTTAAGGTGATGCCGGGTGAAACGATAGCTATAGTCGGCGAGTCTGGCTGTGGTAAATCCGTAAGCTCGTTGTCTATTATGGGTTTGGTACCATCGCCTCCGGGCAAGATTGTCGATGGTAGCATTACCTTCAAGGGACGTGAGCTGGTTGGCCTGAACGAGAAAGAGTATCGCAAAGTTCGTGGTAACGAAATTTCGATGATCTTCCAGGAGCCGATGACGGCGTTAAATCCGGTGCTGAAGATCTCGACCCAGATGGTTGATGTGATTCGGCTCCACAACGATGTCAGCAAAAAGCAGGCACGTGCTCGAGCGATCGAGATGCTTGATACTGTCGGGATCCCTTCTCCTGAGCAAAGGATCGATCAGTATCCTCATGAGCTTTCTGGTGGTATGCGCCAGCGGGTAATGATTGCCATGGCACTGTCGTGTGGCCCTGATCTGCTGTTGGCTGATGAGCCGACAACCGCTCTGGATGTCACCATTCAGGCCCAGGTGATGGACGAAATGGTCCGGTTGCAAAAAGAGCTGAATATGGCGGTGATCCTGGTTACCCATGATTTGGGGGTGGTGGCTGAGTCATGCCAGCGTGTAGTGGTGATGTACTGCGGTCAAATTATCGAAGAAGGGCCGGTAGAAGCTATTTTCGCCAACCCGAAGCATCCTTACACCAAAGGGTTGCTAGAGTCGATTCCGGTTGTACGGGATAAGAAAGTCCCCCGTTTGCCGACGATTAAAGGCGTCGTACCAGATCTGCTGCATTTGCCGAACGGTTGTCGTTTTGCCGATCGTTGCGACAAAGTCCATAGCCGATGCCATGAAGTGGTTCCTGAACTCAGTGGATGTGAAATACACCGGGTCGCCTGTTTTAGCCCGAATGGAGATGTCCAATGAGCGAAGTATTATTAGAGGTTAACGGCCTTAAGAAACACTTTTCGGCGGGCAGTCGCTTTTTTTTGGGACACCGGCAATCTGTAAAGCGGTAGATGATGTCAGCTTTACCATTGAGCGAGGAAAAACACTTGGCTTAGTGGGTGAGTCAGGTTGTGGTAAGTCAACCTTGGGCCGTTGCGTACTGCGATTGCATGAGCCGACTTCTGGTGAAGTGAAATTGGAGGGGGTGAATATCTCTCAGCTGAGAGGTCGTGACCTCAAGGCGATGCGGCGAGATATTCAGATCATTTTTCAAGATCCCTATGCTTCGCTGAACCCGAGAATGACGATCCATGAGATCCTGCGCGAGCCTCTGGATACCCATAAAATCGGTACGGAAGATGAACGAGAAGCCAAAATTGCCGAAGTGATGGCAATTGTTGGCCTTCGCCCACAGGTGCTAAACCGCTATCCCCATGAGTTTTCTGGTGGCCAGCGACAGCGGATCGGTATTGCGCGGGCGTTGGTACTAGAACCAAAGTTCATTGTTGCCGATGAACCGGTTTCTGCTCTGGACGTATCGGTGCAGGCTCAGGTGCTCAATTTGATCGCGGATCTGCAGGAGAAGAAGGGGATTTCCTTCTTGTTCATTGCTCATGATCTTGGTGTGGTTCAGCATATCTGCGATGAGGTAGGTGTCATGTATCTGGGACGGATTGTAGAAAAAGCCCCGGCGGAAGTGCTTTATCGCAATCCTAAACACCCGTATACCCAGGCATTGCTGTCGGCCATTCCGATCCCCGATCCGACTGCCAGCAAAGAGTCAATGAAGTTGCAGGGGGATGTACCTTCACCATTGGCGCCACCAAGCGGATGTACTTTCAGGACTCGTTGCCCTCATGCGATGAGTCGGTGCAAGGAAGAACGACCAGTTGCCCACAATACGGGGGAGCAGGGCGGAGAGCATCTCGTTGCCTGTCACTTATTTGACTGATTTTTTTGCCGAGCAGCAGTTAACGTTACTTAAAGGCCAGCAGCGTCCATGAAAGCGATGTTGTTGGCCTTTTTACTTGCTTGTCTTTTTATTTACTGGCTAATACATCGATATGGGCATGGACACTGTGTGCCAGCGCAAGTAAGTCATACCCTCCCTCCAGTACAGACACAACTCTATTCTTAGCAAAGCATGCAGCTGCATCCGTGATGAGGTCGGTCACCCAGCGGTAGTCACTTTTATCAAGCAGAAGCTGTCCCAGCGGATCCTCTTTGTGGGCATCGAAACCCGCCGAGACAAAGATTATTTGGGGTTGGTGACGGTGCAGTGCCGGCAGCCAGTCACGTTCGACGGCGAGGCGAAACTCGCTGCCTTTGGTTCCGGCGGCAGAGGAGAGTTAATAATGTTGGGACGTTGAATGTCATAGTATCTCAGGGGATAAAAAGGGTGCTGAAAGGTCGAGCATACCAATACCTCCGGGCGATCCTTGAAGCTATCTACAGTGCCGTTGCAGTGGTGGACGTCAAAATCGAGAACAGTGACTCTTTCAATCTCGGTACGACTTAGCGCATGTTCGACTCCGATCGCAACATTATTGAAAAAAAACAAAATCCCATTGCCGTGCTTTTTTTCAGCATGGTGCCCGGGCGGCCGTACGGCACAGAAGGCATTGGTGATCTTGCTGTCGAGCACCATGTCCGTTGCCATGGTTACCGCCCCGGCAGCCAAACGGGCTGCATGCATGGTGTGTGGGTTCAGTGCCGTATCAGGATCGGCGTACACCAGGCCAGTCTCTGGCTGGAGGCTGTCGAGCCAGCGAATATATTCGACAGGATGGACTTTTTCCAACACCTTGTCGGAGGCGGACTGGGCTGCCAGCCATTTTATTCGGTCACCCAACTCGGTTGATGCCAAATACTGTGTTATAGCTCCCAGCCGTTCCGGGCATTCGGGGTGATCCGGGCCCATTACATGCTTTAAGTAATCGCCATGGGTGATAAAAGCCGTGGTCATAGCTAACAGCTCCTTCCAGCAAATGGCTTTTCCAGTGAAAAAGGGGGTAAGCCGTTATGCTTTACTTTCAGGGTTACATACAACGCTTTTAACTATAGTTGAAGCCCACAACACTGAGTGAGGATTCTAATGGATTGTATTTTCTGTAAAATTGCGAGCAAAGCGATTCCGGCGACGTTGATTTATGACGATGATCAGATTGTCGCTTTCCATGATAATGATCCCCAGGCCCCGACGCATATTTTACTCGTACCGCATCAGCACATTGCCACCATTAACGAACTGGGGAAAGAAAACAGTGATCTAATTGGCCATATGATCCTGACGGCAACCCAGCTGGCTAAGGATTTGTCATTGGCTGACAACGGTTACCGATTGGTGTGGAACTGTAACCGTCAGGGAGGACAAGCAGTATATCATATTCATTTGCATCTGCTCGGAGGGCGCAATATGCACTGGCCTCCGGGGTAAGGCTGCAGGGTTATTGGCTAGCTTGGTATTTTGTGGCGGCGCAAAGCCGAGATCAGTGATGTGCCGCCAATCATTACCAGCATTGAAAGCATCACGATAACCACACCAAAACCGACATGTGACCAAGGTTCGATATGGCCGAGAGCACGGTCTACCAATAGCACCATTACCGGGATCAGGTAGGTGTAGGCAGATACCTGTTCAGGTGCCAAGGAGACGCTGCCTTGTTGGAATAAGAAGAAGCTCAATGCGGTAGCAAAGATCGCTAGATATCCAATGCCGAACCAGATGTCAGTTGAAATTGCAGACCAGTTTGTCGTGATCAGCTGCGGAGCTGCCCCCAGTGTGAGCAGTCCCGTGGCACATACCAGTGTCCAACAGGTCATATGGGTGATTGACTCGCCACGATAGAATTTCCTTACCACTATTGGGTTCAGCGCCATCGCCAAACAGCCAAGCAGGTAGATTTTATTTGAGCTAGTCAGAGCAATAGAGCCCGCCGCCGATAAATCACCACGGAAGATGATCAATCCAGCTCCTATCATCCCCCCAGCAGAGCAACAATAACGGTCAGAGGAGCACGACGTCTGAATATGACGGCGGCCAGAACGGCGCTCATAAGCGGGACCGTTGTATATAGCGCACTGGTATCAAGGGCGCTGGTATCCTGCAGCGCGATAAACATCGTGACGAAGTAGGTCAGTGCCGGCAGACAGATCAAGGTGTAGCGAGCAAAATCTTTGGCTGTTGGTATGCGAAACTGTTTTTGCCCAATTAATAGTCCCACAAATAGCAGGCTGGCAAGCAGGTAGCGTATCCAGGTAACAACCAGAGGGTTCAACTGCGCGGTGATATGGCTGCCAATCGGGAACGAGAGGCTGATCAGTGCTGTGAAGGCAAACATCTTGAGGTGCGCAGTGTGGCTGGCTGTCATTGTCATAGGCAAGTTACTCGTTAAAAAGGTGATAGGGTTCAAATTGCGGACTATTTAATCAATACTTGACCCTGCGGTCAACAAATTTGTGATGTTAATCACGGCAAGGGAGAGCTTTCGCCGCTATCAGAGATCCATTACTATAGAAAAACCAAATATAACAATGTGCTGGCATACTCAATAACGGCCCAGTTCTGTTATTGGCCAAGTTAAGTATTTGAATTTATCGGGTAGGCAGGGCTGTCAATGTCACGAATAAGAGAAAAGAATCAAGAGCTGATAATACAGGTTGCTTGCCAGCTTTTTGCTGAGCAAGGTTACGCGGCAACCAAGATGGCTGATATTGCCAAGCCGCCGATGTACCCAAGCCCAATATCTATTATTATTTCAAAGCCAAGGACAACTTGTACCGAACCGTCCTCGAGAGCGTTACGCTTCCGTTGCTTGAGGCGTCAAAACCGGTTGAGCTGCTTGATGAACCAGCAGAAGCACTCAGTGAATACATCAAGACCAAGCTAAGAATATCCCGAGATCACCCTTATGCCTCCAAGGCGTTTGCCAATGAGATGATGACTGGTGCCAAGTATCTGCCGGAAGATATTGCCGATAAGCTTCATTGTCAGTCAGAGATGATCATAGCCAAATTTGAACGTTGGATTGAGCGCGGGGCGATGGCACGCGTATCTCCGCATCATTTGATGTTTACGATTTGGGCTGCAACGCAAACCTATGCCGACTTCAGTTGGCAGATCTGCAAGGTGATGGACAAAGAGCAGCTTGATGATCAAGACTTCGCGGATGCCGCAGAATTTCTGACGCGCTTGGTAATTAACGGTTGTCAGATAGACCAGCCAAAGTAGATATTTCTTTGCCAGTCCCACTTGCAGTACTAGTCGCAAGCCAGCCATTGGTGTGGCTGGCTTGGTTTTTGGTGAAGAGTATTGGTAAATAAGACTTACATCAATGCTTGAGCTTTCCGGGCGAGTCGCTTGGCCGCATTACGGTGCTTAAACAGCAGTTGCTCGAGGTCGACACCGAGTACATGTCCATCATGTACTCGCCACTGTCCGGCAACCATCACTCGATCAGCCTGGTAGGCTCCGCACAGAATCAATGCGGCAAGCGGGTCGTGGGAACCGGAGAAACGAATATCATCCAATTTGAACATGGCAATATCAGCCTTCTTTCCGGCCTCCAAAGTGCCGAAATCATCTCGTCCCATCGCCTTGGCCGAGCCTGAGGTCGCCCAGCGTAGGGCATCAAAATGGCTGACACTGGCCGAGCCATAGCGCAGTCGCTGAATATACAACGCCATGCGAACTTCATTGATCAGGTTCGAACCATCATTCGATGCCGAGCCGTCTACCCCCAAGCCAACATTGACACCTGCTGCTTCTAGCTCTTTGTTACGGCATATACCGGAAGCCAACATCATGTTCGAGGACGGACAGTGACAAATGCCGACATTGGCCTTGCCGAGGCGGGCGATTTCCTCTTCATTGAAATGAATGCCATGTGCCAGCCAGGTGCGGTGGTTCAGCCAGCCGACATCTTCGAGGTAGTCAACCGGACGGAGGCCAAAGCGCTCAAGACAGAAGTCCTCTTCGTCGATGGTTTCGCATAAATGGGTGTGAACCATGACATTTTCGGTTTTGGCAATGCGTGCCGTTTCTTTCATCAGTTCCGTGGTGACAGAGAAAGGCGAGCATGGAGCGAGTGCCAGTTGGATCATGGCGCCATCACCACGCTGGTGGTAATCGCGGATCAGCCGTAGGCTATCATCAATGATGGTTTGTTCGGTCTGAATCGTATGGCGCGGTGGCAAGCCGCCTCATCTTCCCCAAGGCTCATTGAACCTCGGGTGAAAATGGCTCTAACGGCCAGCTTATTGGCGACTTCAACCTGAAGGTCAATGGCATGCTCAAGGCCGGTTGGTATTAGGTAGTGGTGATCAGAAGCGGTGGTACAGCCGGACATCATCATCTCAACCAGTGCGACTTCTGTTGCCAGGCTCATCATTTCTTCGTCAAGTCCTGCCCATACCGGTAGAGAGTTTTAAGCCAGTGGAATAACTCTTTGTTGAGCGCATCAGGTAGGCGCGTGTCAGGGTCTGGTAAAAGTGATGATGGGCATTGACTAGCCTGGGGTAACAACATGTTGGCTGGCATCGATAACGGTGTCGATTTTGTGGGAGGGCTCGTGCCCCAAGCTGATCAACTCAATAACCTTGTCACCTTGGATGACGATACCTCCTCGGGCATCTTCATCGTTTCCGGTGTACATTGCTAAAGGGTTTTTAAGCCAGATGTTTTCCATTCATAGTAATCCTTAGCCATCTCAACCTTTTCAGGGGAGAGGGTCTTTATCACATTGCTTATTAATAGATTGATTGGGTTAAGTGCTATTGCCTATAGCTATTGATGCTAGTTAGGAAGCTAGCGATCTCCACACAGATTACCAGTGTATTATGCTTAGTGTCTGCAGCTTTGTTACATTTTTTCAAACGTGAGTTTGACTTTTCTTATTTCACAGACTTAACTGGTCTAATGAGTTAACGATAAAGAGAGAAGGCAATGGAAAGCAGAGTCGCTCAAGCCAACAAGATGTTAAAACAATTTGGTAAACATAAGGTTAAGCTAATTGATTTCTGTACTCCTGAGATCATGGAGATCAGCGATGATCATCTCTCGTTGAAGATTCCTCTTAATGACAAGACCAAAAATCACCTTGAGAGTATGTATTTCGGGGCTCTGGCTATTGGCGCAGATGTTGCTGCTGGATTGCTGGCAATGGATATGGCTAACAGCTCGGGGCTAGACGTTTCTCTTGCTTTTAAATCTGTACAGGGTGAATTTCTGCGCAGACCTGAAGATGATGTGATTTTTAGCTGTTACCAGGGGAAAATGATCCGGGAAATGCTTGAGAAGAGTCATCAAACAGGGAAAAGGGTGAATGAACCTGTATCTGTAACCGTCACTTGTCCTGCTCGTGATGGAAATGAACCCGTTGCGACTTTTTCTCTGACACTGTCACTCAAGGTTGTGTCGACATTGGCGACTGCGGAAGAGGTAACCTCCTAGCTGTAGTAAAAGGTGGTGACAACCGATGAGTTGATATCGCCACCTTGTCGTTTGCCTGGCGAGGCCGGTGGTTTATTTGATTTATTATCGGGCACTCGGCGCGGTGTGTACCCTAAGGCCCAGAAATGAAGCGATCAGGATGCACTCTAGCCCAAACGGCAAGTAACCTGCATAGCCAAGCAAAGGCATCTCGAAAAGATGAAAACGGTCGACGAAGGGAATATTGTATTTCCAGGGGGTCATACACCCATAGTTCCATAACTCCCAAAAAAAATCCACATTGCAGCCCGGCCATTGCCGGAAGGCAGAACGGACGCCAGTCACCGTTTTGTAGTACTGAGAAGATAGTTTTCTGACCGGTCAGAGCCTGTAATGATACCAAGACAATTAATGGTGATACCCAGACTAAGGGATAAGAAGAATCAGGCCATGCTCCCAGTGCAAACAGCGAGAGGTAGAAGCGATTAGCGCCAACAGTGCCAGTCTTCTGGGGTGTGGTACCCGAAATGTCCAATAGTCGGTGTAGGCATGATGTAACTGCTTAAAAGTTGCAATCCAATAGACGGTACTCAGTACTGCGGGAAGCACCGTTGAAAAAGCCAGGCTGGCTGTTAGTACGCGGGTAAATGGTGTTATGGGAGGCCCTAAGTAATACCAGTTATGTACAAAGTGATTGAGATATTCGAAGAACCACCAGAATGCAGAGCTGACGAGAAATAGCAGCAGAAACATTCTTGGCCGCTCTAGCATTAGGCAACTTCCGCTGCGTTTAATGCTCAAGGCGTTGATGACCAATATATACCCAAGCCAAAGTGGCGTGAAGGTATACCGCTGTAATCCCTCCGGCGCATCATTGTTTGCCAAAGCAAGTGCCCAGCTAACACCGAGTAGTGCTAACCCCAGCCAACCCCACCAGGGATAGGTGAAGTGGGGTGTGGCCGTATTTTCAGGTAGCTTTGGTACACAATAAAACCGATATATAAAGGGTAAAGTACATACTAAAATTAATATGCTCAGGAAGAGGAATATCGGCCACGAAAAGGGGGGCTGTTCCACATAGAGTGTCGAGGGTAACAAGTTCAGGTACGGGGCCAGTGGCTTTCCAGCCCAATATGCTCCAGCCAGAGGAGGCAGTACTAATAGTCCCCCTGCGAGTACTATTCTGGCAGGCCACCACCATTTGGAATTGCCTATAGCTCTGAGCCCGAAAGCCATTCTTGCCGCCCGATACGTTTCGATGATACAGCTATAATCAAGCTTAGACTTATTCAGTCTGATAGACGTATTAAGTTATAGATTTTAAGAAGGATGTTGTTAACTTGCCTATCTAACCGCTTTACGCTGAGTGAAGATAATTTTACTTAGCCAGCTATTAAGGCAAGTATAGTGAGTTACTTAGGTATATTGTCTTTGGTTTGATGTTGAGACTCAGGGTATGTGTTCTGAGACATTGCATAATTTAATCGAGATTTCAGCTCTACATGTTTATCTTCAACACGCTTGCGCTTCAATATGCGAGAAAGCAATCGAGCCATGCTCATAACTGTCCTCCTGCCTGAACGATTACTGCAAGATAAAATTAACATCTATGACTAAATACTTGTACAAAACTAAGTGTAGGAGAAGTAGGGGAAAATGCCATTGTGATTACTAAGGCAATACTTGAATGCAAGAATAATTGGGCACGGCGAGTAATAGAAATAAAAAGGCCTCCATCCGGAGGCCTAGTTAGAACGGTTATTTCAACCTAGTTGGTTTAGCCTGATTAGCTCTCAGCTGGTGCCGTTTCCATTTCTTGTTGTGCGGCTTCGCTGCTCTTGAGCATGATGCGGATGATGCGAGAAGCCATCAGTGCAACCACCACCATCACAACTGCCAGAATGGTTAGCGTGCTAAAGTAGCCACCGTATACAGACTGAACAATCTCCTGGGTGATTTCCTGGCCTTTCTCAAGGGCAATCGATGTTGAGAATACGGCACCGACAATACCACTTAGTGCGATAGCAACTGAGAACAGACTGACAGAGAAATTCTCAATGTGCTTCGGTGCGACAGACAGGATGAAGGCAACAACCATACTACCTACAATGACTTCAGCTAGAGCCAGGAAGAAGTGGATAGCAAGGAATACTTCTGGGCGAATAATCACGTCAGGCCCAATGCTCATAACGGAAACGGTAAGAATGCCGAATGCAATGGCGGTTAGGATGAATGAAAAGCCTACTTTAGTTGCCGTAGAGAAGTTGATTTTTCGCTTCTCAAGAGAAGAGAAGGTCATCGCAATTAGTGGTCCGCCAACAATACACCACAGTGGGTTCATCGCCATTGATGCTTCTGGCGCAATTGGAATGAGTCCAAATAGGTCACCACGCATTGTGTTGATGGTTACCATGGTCATGGATGTCATCATCTGGCCGTAGTAAACGAAGAACGCGGTTGTCAACACAGTCATGATAAGAATAGTTCCCATCTTCAGCGCATCGGCCTTCTTGGCTTTAATCATCAACGAGATAAAGTAGCCGATTGCAGCTGCGCCGATGACATAGACAATGTTCTTACCGATATCCATGTTCGAGAACATGAAAAATACCAGGCCAATCATACAAAGCGAGATGCCGACAAAAGCAGCTCGGTTCTTAGCGCTTACAGGCTGTTGGTCAATTTCGGCACCGACGCTGACCAAAGGTTTGTGAGAAACCACCAGAATGACAAATGCGATGAATGCCATAGATGCTGACAGGGCAAAG
>LLEN01000081.1_pt1 | contig 20580 bp, 24 predicted proteins | sample 595881 | NCBI WGS metagenome assembly LLEN01 (sample SAMN02919314, study PRJNA255460) | bioreactor metagenome | biome: chemostat; feature: culture 2012_10.3; material: sediment; isolation source: day86 10degC chemostat 2012 inoculated with Wadden Sea sediment taken from... | place: Germany: Bremen ...
GTTCCGTTCCGTCAGTTCCTTCCGACAGGGTTAATATTACGCTTTCCTTGCAGCAGAACAACGCAGTAAAACAGAAATTATCAGCCTTTCACACTATACCAGTTGATAGTAACAATGAAATATTCAATTAAAACAACAGCTTATCAAGATTCATTTCAATATTCACGCAACGTCATCTCAGGTATATCCTACGACTTTGTAAGAGATCTCGCACAAGAGCAGCAGATATGAGGCGGAAATTATTCTCTATACTTATCTCAGGCAAGTGGAAGTAAACGAGTAATAACACTATTTTTCGATGGAGTGAGCGATGGAAACCTTTAATCACAACCTGTCTAGCCTCTTTAGCCAGCTAGGCTTGAATAGTTCTAACGAGTTTATTGAATCTTTTTTTTGAATGATCATCATCTCGAACAACACGAACAGCTATCAGAAGCCAACTTTTGGCAGCCATCTCAAAAACGTTTTATCAAAGAATCACAAGATCAGGATGCCGATTGGTGTGAAGTGATTGATCAACTCGATGCTTTGCTACGAAAATAAGCACAAGTCTCTCTACCAACGTCAGGAAGCGTTATGTCGTCAGAAATCACCCGGGCCCTGGAACAAGCTATTGCGTCGCTGATCGCAGAAGGAAAAGAGCCGTCGGTGGCCCTTATCAAATCTCGTCTAGCTGAGCCGTTACCCATGCCGCTCATCATCAAGGCGCTGCAAGCCTGGAAAAAAAATGCAAAAAGTTCCGAAAATTGAAAAAAAAGCGCTCCCCCGTTAAATCAGGAAGAGCGTATCAAACAACTCGAAGATCAAGTGGCGACACTGACAACAAGATTAGAGCAGTTGGAACAACGATAGTCTTAGGGTAATTCAGGGCACCTCGATGCCCTGAATTATTCTATATGACATTCAGCTTACTGAAAATCCCAGGAAAGATTGGAAACGATCCGGCACTCATCGCATTTAAAATGAAAGATACCGTGCAGGGGCTCCTCAACATGCCATTCCCCGCCACATTGAGGACACGGACGCGCTTTTTCGGCCTCCAAGCTCTGCCCTCCTACCTGGTACTGATAATAATAGGTCGGGATTTTAGTGATATATTCAATACGGCCACGCAAGTCCCACCCGCGCCGAAATAAGTCGCTGTCCACATCGCGTATCTCATGCAGCGCAGCATGTTCAGCCTGACAACCACCCGCCATCTGAATTTCATCACAGGCCTGCCACTCAGTCTGCCATTTCACCACAGCTTTGTGATCGCCATTGAGTGTCGGGGCAATCCGGTACAACGGGATTGGCATCAGCGTTTCACCGCACCTTAGCGGCGAACAAGTATGAACATAAGTAGTATAAATAACCTGCCATGACGGCGAGAAGTTTTCAGCTGCAGCTTCAGAATTAATATCCCGTCCCAACACTTTTATTTTCGGCGCGAGCAGGCTTGCCTGGCTCAGGCGCTTAATACACGCCTTAACATGATCACTATGAAACTGAGGATGCAGACTATCTTGTTCCGGGCACACGACCCGTACCCGAAACACGCCGTCATCCATCACGATCGGAAACTCTCGTCCTAGTATCTGACCATTGTAACGCAACGCATCCAGCAGGCCGTTCACCGCCATATCAACAGCTGATACGGTCGTATTGTCAAAACACTCGAATTGCAGCTCAACAACAAACATAAATCAGCACTCTCTTACAACCGGTTCCAACTGCTGTAGGAACGTTTCGACATCTGCCGCCAATACATCACGCCTATCCTTACCCAAGGTTTCCAAGATCACCTGCCCCGTCAGGTTGCAGATGGAAACCACCTGATCCTCGGCTTTCATTACACCAATAAAAACAGTGGGTTTCAGCTTCAATCGTCTCTGCATGACCAAGTGGCCCAAGATGTTTTCTTGCAACCGCAAGCCGTCGTCTGCGCTGAACACCTGGAGCAAGTCAAACTCCAGTTCACGAAACTTGGCAGCCATATCACCACTGAACTGCGCCCCATAAAAGACGGTGATATCTTCATGCAGCCGTAATTCTATTCCTTTTTCCACCCCTGACAGATCGCCCATCGGTTCACGCGTGACCGGTTTCCAAGTCACTTCATAACCAGAATCTGTTTCAACACATGGCGACTCTAGCCCAACCAAGTCTTCGCTCCTGGGAAAACCTTGACTGGCATCACACCAAGCCTGCAAGAAACGGGACGAAAAGTCAGATAAAGCAACCGCAACAGGATGATTCATTCGCAACCTCATTAAAGATTAAGTACACTTCGCATATTCTAATCCAAGTGTGTCCAGGACAGTATGAGCAAATATAAAGACGCTAAAGAATTAGCAGGGTTAACTCTCGGTCAGAGCACCGAATATAAAGATCAGTATGACCCATCACTACTTCAGCCGGTACCTCGTAGCCTCAACCGCGACGATTTAGCACTGGGAGACAGCCTGCCATTTACCGGTTACGACATCTGGACACTGTATGAGTTGTCTTGGCTCAATAGCAAAGGCTTGCCACAAGTGGCCATCGGCGAAGTACGCCTGCCGGCATCCAGCCCTAACCTAATCGAATCCAAGTCATTCAAGCTCTACCTCAACAGCTTTAACCAAACCCGGTTTGCCAGCTGGCAAGAAATCGCCGATACGCTGCAAAAAGATTTGTCCGCCTGCGCCGGTGCTAACGTTGATGTAACGGTTCAGCCACTGGAAGATTTCGATAATCAGCCAATTGTGAACTTCACAGGCGAGTGTATCGATAATCAGGATATCGAGATTTCAGATTATGAGTTCAATCCAGCCTACCTTGAAGGTGCGGCTGAGGGCGATATCATTACCGAAGAGCTAAACAGCCACCTGCTTAAGTCCAACTGCCTGATCACCAGCCAACCGGACTGGGGTAGTGTTAAAATTTCGTATACAGGCAAAAAGATCAACCGAGAAAAACTACTCCGTTACCTGATCTCTTTCCGTAACCATAACGAATTTCACGAACAGTGTGTCGAGCGTATCTTCACCGATTTGCAAAAATTCTGCCAACCAGAGTTGCTCACTGTTTACGCCCGCTATACCCGTCGGGGTGGCCTGGATATCAACCCATACCGTACCAATCAGGGCAAAACACCGAGCGATAACTTCCGCCTAGCTCGCCAATAATCCTAACTTGGTAGAATAAGTCCAGCAAAAACGAGTACTTTGCTGGACTTGATTCCCTAAGCCAGTAATATTAAGACCTACTGTTTTTTTTAGGTTTAAGAATAAGTATGTGTCTGAGCCGTTGGCTGGTAAGTATGCTGGTGATCCTAGCAACGTCCTTTACTGCAAATGCAAAAATCTATACCACGCCAATTCTGGCTGATGCCAATGAGCTGCTCCAGACCAGACCAGACAAATCACTTGAGATGACCACGCGCTATCTCGAGCAGCGCCGCCTAAGCGATCCCAAAGAGTTGTCCCGGGTTCATGTCAATGACGAAACCGATCACACCATCCGTACTCCGCTGAATACTATTAATGCCTTGCAAATCAAAGCCAGAGCTTTCTCTCTTCTCAACCAGCCTGAAGAGGCGATCAGCACAGTCAAAACGGCAGAGCGGCTGGCTACCGAAAACGATCTGTCTTTTACTACCCTTGAAACTCGCCTGATCCATGCCCGCATTTACTGGGATAACCTGAAAAACAGTGCCACGGCGCTGAGCATGCTCGATCAAGTCGATAAAGAGATTGAGCAATCAAAGGCGCTTCAGCTTACCAAGCAAATAAAAGTGCTGCAGTATCAATCTCTGCTGCAACGAGCAGTCATCGAATCGCATCTCGACAACGAGAATAAGGCCGAAAAGCTATTTATCAAAGCCAAACGCTATCTGATGAACCTCGATGACAGCAACGAGGTCATTAACTATCAGCTAACTATCGGGCACCATTACCTGCAGCACCGCCATTTTGACCTAGCGCTAGATCGCTTGCTCGGGGGCTACTGGCTGGCTGTCGAACAGGAAAACAATGCCAAGGTCGCTCTGGCCAATTTCGAGCTTGCCAATCTATTTGAACAGCGCAAGGTCTTTGACAAAGCGCTAGAGCATGCAACCCAGGCAGGTGAGTTCTTCGAGCACTTTAACCAAACACTTCCGTTAGCCAAAACGCTGGCATTAATCGCTTCGATTTACGAGCAGCAAGGACGCTTCAATCTTGCCCTTGTCCATTATTTCAATGCCTTGGATCAGGAGAATCAGCTCAGACATGATATTCGCTCAGCTCGGCTGCGCCTCAATATCGCCCGGATATATTTACAACTCTATAACTATCCCAAGGCTGAGCAGTACTTGCAACATACCCGCCAACTTGCGACACAGAGCAACAACGAGGCGATTCAGGCTGAAGCCCTGATCCTACAAGGTAAGCTGGAACTGGCGGAAGGACTGACAGAAAAAGCAGTTTCGACCCTTCAGTCAGGCTTGATTGCTGCCAGCCGGATTGGCGACCTGGATCTGCAGTTAATGGGCGAGACTGAACTCTCGGCCGCGTTCGAGCAGCAAAATGACTACTACAACGCCCTACTCAGCCAACGCCGTTATGAGCAGTTATTCTCGAGTAAGCAGGAAGATCAGGTCAAAAGCAATGTGGAAGTGTTCAAGCAACAGCAGCGGATGCTGGAGCGATCGCTACAATTAGAAGAAATGGAAAGGCAGCAGTTTGAAAGTGAAAAAGCCTTGTATAAACAGAAGAATGTCACCATTTTTCTGCTCAGCGTTATTCTGGTTACCCTAATTGTCCTGCTGCGCCGCCACCGCATTGCCAAACAGCTCCAAACGCGTTTGCTGCGCTTACGGACTGAATTTTATACCCACCCTCGAAGTGGGTTACGTAATTTGCGTATGCTCACAGCCCGCCTGCCAAACTCCCTGCAGCAAAGCAGTGCCAATTTCGAGCAATGGCATTTGGGCGAAATCATCAATGAACCGCTCAGCGATAGGTTGCGTTTTGCCTTGTTTGAGATCCCTTTCCTCAAGCAGATTTATCTTGAGCATGGCTATCAAAGAGGCCTGGAAATAGAACGTCAGTTCGGTGAGTACCTCAAGCAGCAGGTTTGTGATCCGGCTCGCCTATATCACTTCTCGGATGCAATGTTTCTCTATATCGAACCAAACTCGCGTCTGGATACCGATCCGGAGCAGCTCGCCGGTTCAATCCAGCAATTAGTTGATAGCTTCCTGGAGAAGCGTCAAATTGATAACCGAGTACGCATCGGTATGGCTGAGTATCCTTTCTTACCTCGGGCTTATACCGCAATTAATGATCACGAGCTGCTGGATATCTTGCTCATGGCAGCCAATGCCGCCCGCCTCATCAGTAAAAAAAAGAACCCGGAAGTCAATGGGTACATCTCAGTGCGATTGACGCAGCGCCTGCGGCCAGTTTTGCCAGCGATAATATCCGCAAGGCCTGTACCCAGGGTATTGACAATGGGTTAGTCAAAGTACAGAGTTCGTCGACCGACGACATCATCTGGAATAATGATCACGATTCTGACACAAATGTCATTTAGACTGCTGCAGTTATCAACCAAATCGCCGATAACAATGAATTGTTCGACCAATTTTGCTAGCATGTCTAGTCGCCCGCAGACTAACGTGCTGATAAGAAAGGGTCCACTTCTGTAAGGTAATTTTTCGACAACGTGACTGATATTAACGCCGTAGCTTCTGAAGTGAGTAAGTTGAGGCTACGTTTAGACCAAGCTCAATTATCGTATCGCGATGCTTCTTTGAAGTCTCGTCGGGAAATTGTGATACTTAAGCGTTTGATCAGCCGTTTATCTGTTGCCTGCCGTGGGCTAGATGGAGAGCTGGATCAAAAACTTAACGAGCTGCGTACCGAGCTGGAACGGCATAAGGATGTCAGTAAACTTATCCCGCGCCTTGCTATCATTGAACGCCTGGTCACTCGGCAAGCCAACTTTACCGAAAAAGAAAACCACCGACTAGAACAGCAGGTTGCTCAAAGTAGTGAAACCCTGAAACGGGTTCACGGCTTACCGGCACAGTTAAAACGGGAACTGCGCAACTTGCTTGGCCAGCCCTCTGATACCCTGGCTCAGACCCACAAACAAATCATCCGAATTCTGGAATTATACGAGCGTGCCCTAAAGTTGATGGCCGTCTCCAGTGACGCATGGTGATGAAAGATAGCCTGGATCACGATCTACTGCTTCAGCTGACCAGTGAATTACAGCGATTGATCACCGAGCTCGACTTCGATGGAGAGTCTGGTGACAAATTACTGAGCATCCGTAACCAGCTCCTTATCGGTGTAACACCACAAACCCTGATTGAGCTGTCACTGGAAATACTGCGTCTGGTCCTTGATGGTACACGTCAGGAACGCCGTTCATCTCAACAGTTTCTCGACAGTGTAAACAGTGATTTGGCGACCCTGCAGAAAACGACCAATCAAAGTGTCGGCCAGAGCTCTGCACTATATGAACACCGCAGCGAAATGACCTCTGAACTTGCCGATTTGGCCACTTCAATTCGACAAGGCCTCAACGATCAGAAAAATCTCGAACACTGGCGACCGACGCTTACCGATCTCACCAAGGAGTTGCTGGTACTTGCCGAGCGTAATAAAGCGCTCGAGAAACGCGAAAAAGCTTTGGTCGAACAACTGGGCTATAACGAGAATAAGATCCATAGCCTATTTGAACAAACCCAGGATTTCCGCCGCAGGCTCAATGACCAAGAGCGAAAAATGTTCCTCGATAACCTGACCCGGGTATACAACCGTGCGGCCCTAAATGATCGCCTCGAGCATGAATACCGCCGTTGGCTGCGCTACCAGCACCCAGTCTGTGTGGCGATGATCGATATTGACCGTTTCAAAGAAATCAACGACAGCTATGGCCATCTTGCCGGTGACAAGATACTGAAAATTATTGCCCGGACCATCCGCCAAACCTTGAGTGATACCGACTTTATCGCCCGTTTCGGTGATGACGAGTTTATGATCATTCTCCCGGATACCACCGAAGAAGAGCGCAACAAGTGCCTCGGGAAAATTCGGGAAACAGTCACCCAGCTTCCCTTCCGCTTCCGAGAACAAAACGTCTCTATCAGCGTCTCCATTGGTGCGACCCTGTTTGACGGTAACGACACCCCAAGCGACATTATCGAGCGTACCGACAAAGCTCTGTTCAGTGCCAAGAGTACCGGCCGTAACCGCATGCTATGGATTTCCTAGCTCTAACCCTCTCATAATTCTATTCGAGTCATCATCTGGCACATCAATTTCTGGTCAAATTGCGCATCCGTGTGTATGGTGAATAATACCAAGCAGAACAATTACATATTCAATCAGAGCATAGCCAGCAGGTTCAGAACAAACCAAATTGCTGATGGTATAGTGCTTCTACATCGAGGCAATTTGGTGACGTTATCAAGCTGCTGGCAAGCTCCCGAAGGGCGAGTTGTAAATGCTCAGCTACCATGTTGCTTGATTTTGATGGATAGATATACACCTACAATCAAGCGCCTTGTATCTAAGCCTTTTCAATCTCGCTGATAGAACAGGTAATTATTCTGCTTGGTATCACAGACTGATTTTTAAGGAACATACGCAATAATGTGAGTACCTTGAAAACACCTCTGAGATTTTCTCTCTCCGGCTCTGCTTACTTACTCTTCCATAATAATCAGAACAGCGTGAGTAAAGCCATTTCATCGTGACCAGGGAGGTAACCATGATTACTCATATCAGTCCTGTCGGGGCAATGGATCTACTGTCGCAATTAGAAGTGGACCGCCTGAAGGCAACGGCATCCAGTGATTTGTACCGCTTATATCGCAACTGTTCACTAGCCGTGCTCAATTCAGGTAGCCATACCGACAACTCCAAAGAGCTACTGGAAAAAAAATAAAAGCTTTGACGTCAACGTGATGCGCAGGGAACGAGGGATCAAGCTTGAACTAATGAATCCCCCTGAGCATGCTTTCGTCGATGGTAGGATCATTCGCGGTATTCAGGAGCATATGTTCGCAGTGCTGCGGGATATCGTCTATGTCAATATGCACGTAAAGCAGCGCAATGATATCAATCTGACCAGCGCACCGCATATTACCAATTTTGTATTCAGCGTATTGCGCAACGCCAAGACAGTTCGTTCTGGCGAAGATCCCAATATTGTCGTCTGCTGGGGCGGCCATTCCATTAACCCGGTTGAATACCAGTACACCCGCGAAGTCGGCCATGAGCTAGGGCTTCGCGAACTAAACATCTGTACCGGCTGTGGGCCGGGAGCCATGGAAGGGCCGATGAAAGGTGCGGCCATCGGCCATGCCAAACAACGCTATCCACAAAGCCGCTTTATCGGCCTGACAGAACCATCAATCATTGCTGCCGAGCCACCGAATCCGATTGTGAATGAGCTGGTGATCCTGCCGGATATCGAAAAACGACTAGAGGCCTTTGTCCGTGCCGGTCATGGTATTGTGATTTTCCCGGGAGGTGCAGGTACGGCCGAGGAGCTGCTCTATATTCTGGGAATTCTGATGCACCCGGAAAATGCCAGCCAGCCGATGCCTCTGGTGCTGACCGGTCCCAAAGAGAGCGAACCGTATTTCCGAACTCTTGATAGCTTCATCCAAGATACCTTGGGCGAGGCAGCAACCAAACACTATGAAATCATCATCGATGATCCGGCAAAAGTAGCACGGGTCATGAAAGCAGCGATGCCGCTCATCAAAGAGCAGCGGCTTGCAACCGGCGATGCCTATAGCTACAACTGGGCGCTGAAAATTCCGCCGGAGTTCCAACTGCCGTTCGAGCCTACCCACGAATCAATGGCGAGCCTCGACCTGCATATGAATCAGCGTCCGGAACATCTGGCCGCTCATTTACGCAGGGCGTTTTCGGGGATCGTTGCCGGCAATGTCAAAGAAGAAGGCATTAGGGAAATTGAACGCAAGGGGCCATTCCAAATTAATGGCGACATCGCCCTGATGAAGAGAATGGATAAGCTATTGAGAAGCTTTGTTGAACAACAGAGAATGAAACTACCAGGCACGAGTTATGTGCCATGCTACGAAATCATCACAAACTCTGGCAACGGTAAATAACACCATGAAATTATCCGTTATTCTGCTATCAGCGGTTACACTCTAACAACGCAATGCGTACAATAAAGGGCCTGTACTGGCCCTTTTTTTTGATCGACGTTAATCACCATTATGACTATCCATCTTGTTATTATTGATGCCCTAAACCTTATTCGGCGCGTCCATGCAGCCCAACCCGGCGAGCCAGATGTTCAAAATACGGCACGTGTATGCTGCCAGGCGCTGGGCAAGATCATCGACAGTAGCAAGCCGACCCATATTGTCGCGGTATTCGATCATCACGGTGAAGACCGCGGCTGGCGGGCCGAGCTTCTGCCGCACTACAAAGAAGGGCGCAAACCTATGCCTTCTGAGCTGCTGGCAGGCATGGATGTGATTCAGGATGCCTTTATGGCTATCGGAATAGACTCACTGCTTTCTGATGGCGACGAGGCCGATGATTTAGTGGCAACACTGGCACTGAAAGTCGCGGATCGCGGCCAGCAGGTCACAATCGTGTCAACCGACAAAGGCTATTGCCAGCTGTTACAGCCAACGCTGCGGATCCGGGATTATTTTCAACAACGCTGGCTAGACAGCCCGTTTATCGAAAAAGAATACGGCGTAAAACCCGAGCAGTTACCAGACTATTGGGGACTCGCCGGGATCAGCTCCAGTAAAATCCCCGGGATCCCGGGCGTCGGGCCAAAAGCTGCCGTTGAATTACTATCTTTATACCCCAATCTTGAAACAATTCTCGCCGCCGAGGATTTACCAGCCAAATGGCAGAAAAAAAAGTGGATGGGCAGCAAGAAACGGCCATTGCCAGCAAACAGGTCGCTTCGCTGAAAACCGATCTCCAGCTGGGGTTTAATCTGCAAGATATTCGCTATCAGACACCAAGCTAAGCACCCGCAGCCCCTTCTGAAAACACAAAAAAAACGCCATCAGCTATGATGGCGTTTTTTTTACTCAGCACTAACCAATATTGCCACGATTAATGCGGCGAGCGGTTATCCAAACGCTGAATGTGGACAGTGATCTCTTCACGGTCATGATACAAGTGCTTAGCCTGTAGCTTGAACTTCACACCATTTTGTATCATGTACTCTTTCAGGTTTTCGATATCCTGCAACACTTCATCATAACGGCCTTTCATTGGCAGCTTGAGGTTGAAAATCGCCTCTTTTGCCCACGCCTTGATCATCCAATCGCCCATCAAATGCGCCACACGAGCCGGTTTCTCAATCATGTCACACACGATCCAGGTAACGTTCTTGCGTGCCGGTTCGAACTTGAAGCCGTCCACTTCATGGTGCTTCACCTGACCGGTATCCATCAGGCTCTGCGCCATCTGGCCGTTATCAATCGAATGAACAAACATCGACCGCTTAACCAGTTGATAAGTCCACCCACCAGGCATGCCCCCAAGTCAACGCCCCACATGCCGGAGGCCAGGCGCTCATCCCACTCATCGCGGGGGATAAAGACATGGAACGCTTCTTCCAGCTTCAGCGTTGAGCGGCTTGGTGCATCGGAAGGGAACTTCAGGCGCGGGATCCCCATGAAGAACTGTGAATTGTTGTTCGATAATGAATAGCCGACATAACAACAGCCCGGTGCAATAAAGCAAATATGAAGCACCGGCTTCCATGCATTGTCTTTTGCATACAGGATATCTTTCTTTCGCATGACCTGACGCAATGGCACCGTAAACTTACGGCAGAACTTCAACAGCTCTTTTGCCTCATTGGTATCCGGCGTTTCAATGCGAAGCTCACCGCAACGGGGAAAGCTTCAACCGCCTCGAGGATCGGTGAGATACGATCGTCCTGCGGTAAATCCGTCAACAGTGGTACCGCTGCAAACATCTGGCGGGCAAAAATCAACGAAGAGAATGGTTGTAGCTTAGTGAATTTATCGGCATCACCCTGCTGATAAAATTCAAACACAACATAACCGGTATTGCTTTTGGCCCGAGGAAAACCATACAACTCCAGTTTGTTTGCTTTGTCCTGAACTTCACCGGCACATTCTTTTTCAAAGCCTGGACGACAGTACAATATAACGTGATTCACTTTGAACCCTCAAGCTGAGCGCCAGGCAGCTACTGCAAGCGCTACCCAGCCAATAATAAAACATATGCCCCCCATTGGCGTAACGGGGCCGAACCATTTTATTCCCGTCAACGCCAGCGCATACAGGCTACCGCTGAAGAGCAAAATACCCACTGCAAAAAAAACAGGGCTGCGTATAATACCGCTTTTGTCGGCATAATGCGTGCCCAGATTCCACAACCAAGCAAAGCCAAGCTATGCCAGGCCTGGTACTGGACACCGGTTTTGAACACATCCAGCAAGTACGGGGCCAGCTGCGCTTTTAAGCCATGTGCGGCAAATGCGCCCAGCGCAACGACAACTGCGCCGCTTAACGCCGCGAAAAGTAAGATTATTCTTGGCCACTGATGGTCAGGTTGCATCTACACATTCCTTGATAAAGGCAGCCAGTAACGCAACGGTTTGATCTCGGTTCTGCTGTTCGGTATAGCCCGAGGCTTTCCTTGGTTTAAAGCTATGATCGCCGTCGGGTAAAAATTTAACCGACACCGAATCTGCATATTCCCAGCCTTCCACTTCAGAACGAGTGCCAAACGTGTCACGCTCTCCCTGCAAAATAAGTGTCGGCAAAGCCGCTACTTTCAGGTGTTCGCCACGGAAGTTTTCGGGCTTGCCCGGAGGATGAAAAGGGAAGCCCAAACACGCCACGCCCTGTACTTTCGCCGTACAATTGTCGACATCCGGCAACTGAGCGGCAACATCACTCACCATGATACTGGCCATCCTTCCGCCCATGGACTTACCGCCAATCACCAGCTTACCGTCGGCAAAAGCATCGATATGACGCTGAAAGTCAATTAGCAGCTTGGGCTGGCGATCCGGCGGACGTTTTTTTTGCCATCTTCCCGGCGTTTTACCATATAGGGGAAATCAAACCGCACCACCCGGATCCCATGCTTGCCCAGACCTTGGGCAATAACTGTCATGAATTCATGGTCCATTCCCGCTCCGGCACCATGAGCAAACAAAAATGTGGCAATAGCATCCCCGGCTTCCGGCCCATCAACTAAGTATTCAGGTACGGTTTGTCGATCAGACATCCGGCATATCCTCCTGCTCACGGGCAGCTTTGGCCAGTACCCAGTCACGGAAAATCTGGATACGACCAGTTTCGGCCTGCTTTTCCTGACATACCAGATAGAAAGCATTCTTGCTCATCAATACCTCGTCAAACGGGCACACCAGACGTCCGGCTTCCAGCTCGGGCTGTGCCAGTACGTTATTGCCAAGTGCTATCCCTGGCCGTGCACAGCGGCCTGCAATACCATGGTCGAGTGACTGAAAATCGGCCCCTGATTCACATTGGTCCCGATTATTTCATGGTGCCGGACGAAGTTTTTCCACTCCTTGCGCGAAGTATCATGCAGCAGAGTATGATGTTTCAGATCTGTCAGCGTGCGCAGCGGCTTGGATCCAGCTAGCAACATCGGCGAGCACACTGGCAACAAGAATTCCTGATAAAGCTTGTCGGCACGCAGTCCCTGCCAATTGCCGCGACCATAATATATTGCGACATCAACATCATCGGTCAGGGAGCCTTCGTCCAAATCAACGGCCTTGATCCGAACATCAATATCCGGATGCTGCCCATTAAAATCCGCCAGCCTCGCACCAGCCATTGAATAGCGAAACTAGGAGGTAAACTAATGGTTAACGCTCCTTTTGAACCGCGTTCCAAGACTTTATCTGTGGCATCTGAGATTGCAGAAAAGATATCTTTGATGTCGAGAAAGTAGCTTTGCCCTTCTTCTGTCAGTAGTAATGACCGGTTTCTCCGGCGAAATAATTTGAGCCCCAAAAACTCTTCTAGAGCTTTAATCTGGTGGCTTACAGCAGCTTGTGTGACAAATAACTCTTCTGCTGCACGGGTAAAACTCAGGTGTCTTGCCGCGGCTTCGAACACTTTCAGTGAGTTTAGTGGCGGTAAACGTCTCGACATAGTCTTCCTGCATTAGTTTTTTTTATGCTAAACATTATAAATTGTCCATTGTTCAAGTGCTACATAAACCATATGATTTGCTACGCAACGGTGAGGGAGGTTCAGTTTTCGGCTCTCAGGCGATTAACTCTCATTCATTGTTGCGATGTTGTGTTTGCATATTGTCCGGGTTGTGCCGGACAGGTAGTCAATCTACCAATTTTACTTCCTGTATTTTTGACCTGTCTGTCAAAGTTTATTGTTGGCACTGCGCCCCAACGCAGTGCTTTTTTTTACCCCGTTTTTCTGACGATATACCCCTCGCCTTTGCAGTACCATTATAATTAAGCTTAATCCTTGCTCTTGCGGCAAATAATGGCATGATCGCCTCCTTCTATTTTGCAATGTGACTCACCATGACTGCTCAATTTGATATCAACCAAATTCGCCAACAGTTTCCGGCACTCGCCCAAGACTGCAATGGTCAGCCCCTTGTCTACCTTGACAGTGCGGCAACTACACAGAAGCCCAAAATTGTTATCGAGGCGATTCAGCAGTATTACAGTGGTCACAACGCCAACGTCCACCGAGGTAGCCATACCCTCACCGCGGCTGCGACCGCTCAATTCGAACAGGCCCGAACGACCGTACAGCAGTTCATCAACGCCAAACACAATAAAGAAATCATCTGGACCCGTGGTGCCACCGAGGCTCTGAATCTAATTGCCCAGACCAATGCCCGCCAGAGCCTGAAACCGGACGATGAAATCCTCGTCAGCGAGCTGGAGCATCATGCCAACATCGTGCCCTGGCAAATAGTCGCCGAGCAAACCGGGGCCAAGATCGTCAAGATCCCGATGACCACTGACTGCACCCTTGATATGACGGCTTTCCACCAGCGCCTCGGCAGCCGAACAAAAATCGTGGCCGTCGCTCATATCACCAATGTCACTGGTACCCGCAACCCAGTCGAAGAAATTATTGCAGCCGCCCACCAGCAGGGGGCGGTTACGGTGATCGATGGTGCACAGGCAGTTGCTCATGAGAAAGTCGATGTTCAGGCCCTCAATGCCGACTTTTATGTTTTTTTTCTGGTCATAAGATTTTTGCCCCGGCAGGCATTGGCGTACTGTACGGAAAAAAAAGAACTGCTCGAGGCAATGCCTCCCTGGCACGGCGGTGGCAAAATGGTGGAAAAGGTATCATTCGAGGGCACGACTTTCTCGGCCCTACCTGGCAAGTTTGAAGCCGGGACTCCCAATGTCGCTGGAAGCCTAGCTCTGGCGACTGCGATAAACTGGTTGGACGAGCTGGATCGCAAGGCTGCTGAACACCATATCCATCAGCTCCGCCAGCAGGCTTTGGATGGGATTAAAGATATCGAAGATCTGAGAATAATCGGGCTTCAGCCAATGCCAGCCTATTTTCCTTTGTCGTCGATGGGGTTCACCATCAAGACATTGCCACCCTGCTCGACCAACAAGGTATCGCGTTGCGTGCCGGCCATCACTGTGCCCATCCAATGCTGGATGCCCTGGGATTAACGGGTACTGCGGGTATCGTTGGCTCTGTATAATACAGAACAAGACGTTGAACGCTTTATTGCTGCGCTGCACAAAGCCTGCAGTATGCTCTAGGGTCTGTTGACCTTTCATCGCCTTTCCTGCTGGAGGTGATTTTTTTTACGATAACAAGGCGGAGGTATTCAATCATAGCATCTATATTGATATTCCGACAACGCAGCTAGCGGGAAAAATAGCCCCAGCCCTTGGGTAGAGGCTAAAATGGCTTCATTCTGCGTTACTCAGAACTTATTTAGCGAACTAAACCGCATTCTTCGTGCCTTGCCTGAAGACATTTCAGTCTCTACAGGTGTGGCGCTGAAAGATCAACAGGCCCTTGGAGAGACAAATGACACTACCCGCCCACCCTTTCGGCACAGACATTACGCCCGATGACATCATAGCCCAAATGCAGGCTGCGAACGGCTGGGAAGACAGATACCGCACCGTCATCCAACTCGGCAAGAAACTTCCCGCACTGCCGGAAGCGCTCAAGCAGGACCAGCTAAAAGTCAGTGGGTGTGAAAGCCAAGTCTGGCTGGCTTATCAGGTTGAAGGCGAGATCTTCCATTTCGCCGCCGATTCCGATGCGCGAATCGTGCGAGGCCTGCTCACATTGGTGCTGGCGGCTTATGAGGGAAAAACAGCTGGAGAAATCCATGAATTTGATATCGATAGCTACTTTGACAGCCTGGGACTCATTGCCCACCTCAGCCCGTCACGCGGCAATGGCCTGAAGGCAATTGTTGAGCAGATAAAAGAATTAGCGAGTTAAACAAGTATCGAGTATCGAGCGTCTAGAAACTCGATACTCTTCCCTTTACGCTATTTCGAATGTTTTTCTATCAGCTTTTGCAAAATGCGCGACACAGCAACAAAACCAAAGGTGGCTGTCACCATTGTTGCTGCGCCAAAACCACTGGCGCAGTCCATTCGTTTCGGGCCTTCCGCCGTTGCTTTGACATTACACACCGAGCCGTCAACCTGCGGGTATTTCAATTGTTCGGTCGAGAACACACAGTCGATGCAAATTTGCGCTTTGGATTCTTCGGGAAGTTATGGTGACGGCGCAAAGTATCGCGCAACTTCTTCGCCAAAGGGTCTTGGATGGTTTTGGTCAGATCAGTAATTTGAATCTGAGTCGGATCGATCTGGCCCCCCGCTCCACCAGTGGTAATAACTTTGAACTTATTGCTTTTACAATACGCCAGCAATGCCGCCTTTGGCTTCATGCTATCAATTGCATCAAGAATGTAATCGTAACGGCCGTTGATATACTCAGGGATATTTTCCGGAGTAATAAAATCATCAATCAAGTTGATCTGGCATTCAGGGTTAATCAGCCGGATCCGCTCAGCCATCACTTCAATTTTGCTCTGACCGACCGTGCCTGTCATCGCATGGATCTGACGGTTGATATTGGTAACGCAAACATCATCCATATCAATCAGCGTCAGCTCGCCGACACCTGAACGTGCTAGCGCTTCGGCAGCCCATGAACCAACACCACCGATACCTATGACACACACATGGGCAGCACGCAGTATGTCTACTTCGCTATTGCCATATAAACGACGGGTGCCGCCAAAACGCTGGTTGTAGTTGTCAGAAGCCGGGGTATCTAATTCACGCATAAGTTTTTCACTGCTAGCTATGGGTCGTTCAGATAAAGAATGAGCGCGTTTTATACGCGCTCTGGTTGCAATTGTCCAGCCGGACGATAGGGCTACTGCTCGGCTGGTAAGCTAGATTGTGCAGGCATACTACCCTGCAAATCAAGCTTCCAGACCCGACCAAAGTGCTTGTAGTGGCCGGCATCAATGCCAGCCTTAGTCCCCATGCCATGGTACAAGTCGAGGTGATTTTTCTTCACCGCGCCGCCGGTATCAAGCGCCAGTAATAATTTAAGCACATGCTGCCCGTTCCAGTTGCCTTCGCTATCTAGTTGCGGTATCTCCGCCAACAACACACTACCCATTGGCAGGTATTCGCGATCTGCTGCTACCGAGGCATGTGCCTGTAGCGGGATCCCGGCCGTTCCCATCACATCAAGACTTTCTTGTGGCTGGAAGAATACATATGACGGGTTCTGCTCCAGCAGCTCCTGTACCGTGGCCTCGTCCTGCTGCTTCACCCAGTTCTCGATAGCTTTTAGCGACATTTTCTCTCGTGACACTTCGCCCTGTTCAATCAGAACCTTGCCTATGCTGACATAGCGGTGGCCATTCTTGCCGTTATAGGCAAAATACTGCAGCTGATCATTATCCTCATAGTGGACAAAGCCGCTCCCCTGGACTTCCATCATGAAGATATCCAGCATCGATGCACTGTATCCCAGTTCGAGTCCCTGCCCTTGCAGTGCACCGGCATAGATATCAGCCCGGGTCGGACACGCTTCCTCACATGTCGGCATCGCATAAACCGGGTAGCGGAAGACCTCGTCCTGCTCATGGCGCAGCTCTATTACAGGAGAGAAATAGCCGGTAAACATCACATTACCATAGCTATCTCCCCCACCCATCTGAGCAGTCTGAATACCGTAGTTGCCTAGCTGAGCCGGATCACCACCTTGTTCAACCCAGCTTTCAATCTGACGGTACAAAGCCTGATACTGGCCAGTCATTGTTGGCGAACGCTCGGTCACCAACGTCATCTGCTGATTAAACTGACTGTAGTCCCTCGCCTTATCGGACTCTACCGTCGATACCTGATTGAGCACCTGATCAAAGCTGCCATCCAGATACTGCTGGCCTCGGTCAGTCGGCTTGGCACATCCCACCAAGCCAATAATTAACATTGCAATTGTAGCGTTACGATACACGGTAATGACCTATGAAATTATATGGAGCACAATCGCCAAGTATGCCTAAAGCAACTGATGCAATAAAGAGGCGATAGTTTACAAAATATGTAGGAAGCTATGTCAGCGCTTTGTTTTTTTTATCACAAAGAGGAGGTAAGGAGGCTATTATCTATCTACGACTTTTATTCAACTATGACTTCGCGTAAAGCCTCTCGGGAGCCTTCACGGGAAAATGATGAAATATAGTGGGCAGGCTGTTGTCGCACCAGCTGATCGGATAAATAGGTATAGATATACATATCATCGCCCAGGCGATAAATCAGCTTACTGCCGTCCCACTCATATTGGGTGTTAACCAGACGTCCATCAACAAAGACACCTTCAGGGCGAAGTTCAAAACGATCGGCCGTATAGGGAGCGACACCTTGCTCGACCCAAGTATCATTGATATTGATTACAGGCTCGGCCCCAAGCATCTCGCGTCCAATGGCACCGACTGCCAATAATGCGGAAAAAAAACAAGCCCGACAATAATACCCGCTATCAGTAAAGCGACCTGTATAGATTTATACTGAACTTTATTCATATTGCCGTTAAGTCATTATAATTAGCTATGAATATACCTCATCACTGGTGATACAAAGGCAAAAAAAACTGGGCTAGAAGTATAATAACGGGATCTTGTATCCAAAAAAAATAATATGACTTTAATACTGTATTTCTTGAATGTTGACAGATATTTAGCCACTATATTTGCATAATTATTAATTAAGCCCGGTCGTGATATAGATAGGGGTGGCAAATCAATAATTTCCCGAACAATAAACATGGATGTATCGCAGTGAAGCTAAGAAGTACTGATCTGGTCAAAGGGTTTCGTCAATCCGCACCTTATATGAATGCCCATAGCGGCAAAACGACTGTTATCATGTTGGGTGGTGAAGCGATTGCTCACCGAAATTTTTCCCATATCGTCAACGATATCGCTTTGTTAAACAGCCTCGGTTTGCGCATAGTAGTCGTCTATGGTGCCCGGCCGCAGATTTCCCAGCGACTCGAATCTCAGGGTGACTCGAGCCCTTACCATAAAGGGGTTCGGATAACCGACGAACACACGCTTGAGCTGGTGAAACAGGCCGCCGGCCAGTTGCAGCTCGACATCACTGCACGTTTTTCCATGGGGCTCAACAATACCCCGATGGCAGGATCGCAGATCAATGTTGTCAGCGGAAACTTTATTATCGCCCAGCCACTCGGTATCGATGACGGCATAGACTACCACCACAGCGGGCGGATCCGTCGTATTGATATTGAAGGTATCCACCGCCAGCTGGATCAGCAGGCCATTGTACTACTCGGACCAGTAGCCAGTTCTGTCACCGGGGAGTGCTTCAACCTCACTTCGGAAGAAGTTGCCACTCAGCTAGCGATAAAATTGAAAGCCGATAAGCTGATTGGCTTTTGCTCCGAGCAAGGGGTGATCGAAGATGACGGTTCCGTTGCCTCTGAAATGTTACCCAACGAAGCCGAGCATGCCCTGCAACAGCTGATCGACCGCAATGCCGATGACAGCGGTACCGGCCGTTTTCTCCGTGGTGCCATTAGCGCCTGCCGAGCTGGTGTACCACGCAGCCATCTGATCAGCTACAAAGAAGACGGTGCCTGATCCAGGAGCTCTTTTCCTTTGACGGTATCGGTACGCAAATCGTCATGGCCAGCGCAGAAAAAGTCCACCGAGCAGGCATTGATGACATCGGCGGGATCCTGGAGCTTATTCGCCCGCTGGAGCATGATGGCATTCTGGTGCGTCGTTCTCGCGAGCAACTCGAGCAGGAGATCGAGCAATTTACCATCATCGAACGTGATAGCCTGATCATCGGCTGCGCAGCCTTGTACCCTTTTGTCGAGGAAAAAAAATGGCCGAAATGGCCTGTGTCGCGATCCACCCCGACTACCGTGATGGTGATCGGGGCGCCTGCTACTGAACAGGCTGCGCCAGCAAGCCAAAGAGCAAGGGCTGAAGCATATCTTCGTGCTGACGACCCGCAGCCTACACTGGTTCCGTGAGCAGGGGTTCTACGAATCTAGCGTCGAACAGCTACCGATGGCCAAAAAAAAGCCCTGTACAACTTTCAGCGCCGCTCGAAAATTCTCGTACTCGATATATAACGATCTCCTTCCCGACAAAAAGAGTCAGCAGCCGCTGACTCTTTCCCAGTACTATCCGGATAAAACAATTAACCTAACAAGCAAGCCAAGCCACTAGCGCGTTCCGTTCGCAAGCGCACAGACCGGTTGATCACGTCTTGCAGTGCAAACAGATAAAGTTTCTCCTTCGCCCGGGTAACACCGGTATAGATCAGCTCGCGGGTCAGTATCGGGCTAAACTCAGATGGCAGTACCATCAAGGTGTCTGCAAACTCCGAACCTTGTGATTTGTGAATAGTCATGGCGTACACCGTTTCATGCTCAGGCAAACGGCTAGGCAACACGCTACGGATAGAACCGTCAGGCATTTCAAAGAAGACCCGTAAATGCGGATTTTCAGGATTAACCTTTTTATCGATCATCGCAATACCGATATCACCGTTATACAAACCTAAACCATGATCGTTGCGGGTGATCATTATCGGCCGTCCTTCATACCAGGTTTCATCGGCTTGGCCCACCTTCCCGATCCGAACCAGCTCACGTTCAATACGGTGGTTTAAGCCAACCACCCCAAAGTCCCCCTCTCGCAATGCGCACAATAAGCGCACGGCAGAAAAGGCCTTCAGTACCTCTTTCGGCTCTTTTCCCAGCTCGATCGCATCAAAATAGTCACGATAAAAGTTCACCGTCATATTAATCATGGTCTGGTAGCTTTCGGCGCTAAGGGAGTAATGATTGATATCTTTGAAGCCATGTTGGCAAACTTTCTCGACATGGTACGGGTTACCATTATTAATCGCCTTGGCCAGCTTACCAATACCCGACTCAGCGTGGAAACGATAGCTCTTCTGCAGCATGCACAGACTGTCAGCCACCGGACTAACGGCCCTCGCTCCATCAATCCCAGTAAGGTGACTGCCCGCGAGATCAAACCCCGTCAGCTGACT